>Ga0326728_10002852_pt1 | contig 56109 bp, 34 predicted proteins | sample MB3enrmetagenome_FD_207602 | JGI IMG/M metagenome (GOLD analysis project Ga0326728, IMG submission 207602) | Lab enriched peat soil microbial communities from McLean, Ithaca, NY, United States - MB31MN | ecosystem: Environmental > Terrestrial > Soil > Wetlands > Peat | place: USA: New York... | reverse complement strand
CCGCTGTAGCCGGCCGTGATCGTGGGCGGTGTTCCGCCGTAGGTCATCGTCCCACTGCTGGCCGTGATGACCAGGGCCGCCTTACCCACGGTCACACTCCCATTCACATAGCTGATGCTGTAATTAGCATCCATTGCTCCCGAGCAACTGCTGGCGTACGAACCCGCCGCGCTGCTGCTGGTGGCTGTCGTGGAGCAGGATGGGCCGGGCGAGAGGCTGGCTGCTGAGTCGCTGTTCACAAAACCGCTGTAGCCGGCCGTGATCGTGGGCGGTGTTCCGCCGTAGGTCATCGTCCCACTGCTGGCCGTGATGACCAGGGCCGCCTTACCCACGGTCACACTCCCATTCACATAGCTGATGCTGTAATTAGTATCCACCGCTCCCGAGCAGGAGGTCGGATACGAAGCCACGGGGCTGCTGCTGGTTGCCGTGGTCGAGCAGGTAAACGCCACGCCCAGGCTCGCCACTCCGTCCCCGTTCACAAAGGTCGCGTAAGCGGCGTTGCTCGTGTTGATCGGCGGGACCGTCCCGCCGTAGGTCATCGTCGCGCTCGCCGCCGTGATCTGCAAAGGCGCAGGGCCTACCGTCACGCTCCCTGCCGTGTAGCTGATCGTGTAATTCGAGTCCGAGGCTCCCGAGCAGGAAGTTGGATAGGGACCCACGGCGCTGGTGCTGGTCACTCCGGGCGCCGAACACGTGGGAGCGGTCAGGCCGCTCGGGGCCGTAGTTGAGAGCGTGAGGCTGCCGTAAGTGTAAAGGGGCGTGATGGCGGGCACCGTCCCACCATAGATCATGGACGGACTGCTGGCGGTGATCGTCAGCGGCGAAGTGGTTGCTGAGTTGACATTGAGTGTAGCCGTCCCCGATACCATACCGACGAGGGATTGGTTATAGGAGCCCGTCACGGTATGCATCCCCGAGGCGGTCGGCGTGCACGTGTTGCCCGTGCAGGTCCCGTCGGGGCTGATGGTGAACGTAAGTTCGCCACTCGCATCAGTCGTAATCGGGTTACCAAAGATATCGGAACCTGTCGCTGTGTAGGTTTGGCTATTGGGCAGAGTAATCGTACTAGGATTCGGAAGTAGCGTAATGCTGTACAGAGGTCCGGGCGACGTCCAGAGTATTGTGGCCGTGGTCGGCGCCTGGAGGCTCCCAATGTTGGCCGTAATCGAATCTGTGCCAGCCTTGCCTAAGGTGTCGGTGAAACTGAGCGTTGCATTCCCGAATTGGTCGGTGCCGATCGGAGTACCGGCCGGACCCCCATTGCCTGCGTGCGGGCCCGTGGAGGCGAAGACGAACCGGACGAACGCGTTAGGAACGGGGTTCCCGGTAGCGTCGGTGACCGCTGCGGTGAGTGTGACCGTTGTACCCACTTGGCTGGTAGTAGCGCTCTGCGAGAGCGCGATGCTGGCGGGCGTGTCGGGCAGAGTCGTCGCAATGGGTCCCAGGATTCCGTTGATGGGCTTGCCTAACCCGTTGTTTGCCGAGGAACCGTCTGTGAAGAGTCCATGGGTCAGGTCGGCCTGTAGGGTGCTCAGGAAGTCGCCGATAGCCTGCGACTGGGCGGCGGTCGATCCCTCCGATGCCGCCATGACATCGAACATCACGGTGAAGAGCCCATACGGGGGAATTTGGGTGCCGGCCGTCGATGCCTCAGCGGTGCAGGTCCCGGTACACACCAGCGGAAATGCTGTACTGGTGGACGAGCCCCAGGAATCATCGGCATAGTTGTTGAATAGATTGGTAAGGTCGTACTGGTAAGATCCTATTGCTCCGTCTCCGACAATCACGTTGCTCCCGCCCAAAAGAAACTGGGCGAGGCTGTAGTAAGGGCAATTGCTGCCGCATGTGGAGTTTGGGCCAGACACATTCTGGTTGATTTCATATGTAAAATCTGCGGGGTCGAATACGTAGACAGCCGCTGTCACGGTCACGGGCGAGCCTGAGTCGGTGCTGAGAATCGAGCCGTCGAGAGCGGCGTTGACTTTGAGGTTGGGAATAGTACTACCGGTCGTGTTCAGAAAGGTGGAAAAAACAATGCCGCGCGCCGCGCCGCTGTCGTTGGTGCCCGTGGCAGAGTAGGCTCCGGCAGATAATATGTCGCCCTGAGTCTTGGGATTGGCGCTAACTGTTCCGTAGGCATTCGCTACGGCTGCCGGAGCGTAAATGTTCCACTGCGAAGTATCGGCTTGGCCTACGCCTCCGATGGCGCCCAGGTCTTGCGTGAAGGGGAACGTATTAAACACGGTCCCTGATGTGATGGTGCGGGCGAACGTCCCGGAAGTAATCAGCGGACTGCCGGCAGCCGCCGTCCCCAAATCGTAGCCCGAAACCGTCAATGCCGACAAAGCAGTGGGGGGCCCATTGACGTAATTAATATAGCCGCCGTTTCCCGCAGCATACCAGGCATAGCTCGCCTGTGGGAGCAGCTTGACCCCTGTTCCAGTTCCAGAACCGGGACCACCGAAGCCAGAGTTGAATCCAGAATTCGCAGGGGGCTCAAACGCAACCCAGTAGGTGCCGGCAGCGAGCACAGCCTCGTAGTTTGAGAAGATGATCCAATTGTCGTTGGTTGTGGGGGGTGTGACCGTATATGTTTGCGACCATATGGAGGCGCCAGGGAGCGGGGCAGAGGGGTCAAAGTCATTGTTTTCGCGAATGACGACGTTCACTGTGCAAGGTGCAAGACAAGTCGTAGGCTGACCCCCTACCGGCACTACGTATGGCGAAAACCATCCCTCAACCTGGGTAATCGCCGCCGGGTCTGTGAGCGTGAACTGGACGGCGGCCCACTGGTAGGAGCTACCACCGGCCACCAGAATCCCAGTCGCGTTCGAGGAGCCCGGGCCGGTATTGACAAAGGATGCCGCCGTTGCGGTGGCGGTAGGATATGATTGAGCGTTCGCCATGCTCGACAAGAACAACATTGCCAAGCTCAGCGCCAGAATGTAGACGATCCCCAGCTTGCGTGCCGTCATGATATCCTCCCGATTCGGTTTTTGATTTTGCCCCTGAAGCGACTGTGAAAAGATCGTGCTGTCGCGGCGAGTACACCTCGCCGACGCGCGGCGCCAGAACGCCGCTACAAATCTTGCTATTGCACACTTCAGCAACACAAAAAGCTGTTTTAACGACTGCTGCCCTGTTGCGGCAAGTCAGGTTCGAATGCTACAATCTCTCTTACCGTACAGGCACAGGCAATAGCAAACGAACCGGCTTCCCGACCTTGGCCATTCTCTACGCGCCGCGGATCAGCGCATGGCCCTTTACTTGGCTATACGCAAAAGCATGGGGAAAACCGTCATGGCGGCAAAGAATTTTGGCGAGAGCGAAGCTTTAGGCATCGGACAGGCCGGCTCGGCCTCTGAAGATCGTCGTGCTCTGGACCACCTTTTCAGCGTCACCTACGAAGAATTGCGCCGCCTGGCTGCAACTGTGCGCCGCGACCATCCAAACACCACGCTGAACCCCACCGCCCTGGTGAATGAAGCGTGGCTGAAATTATCGAAATCCCCCGACATTGCCGCCTCCTCGCCGCTGCACTTCAAACGCATCGCGGCCCGCGCCATGCGGCAGGTCCTGGTGGAGGCCGCGCGGCGCCGCAGTTCGAACAAGCGCGGCGGCGGGGCGGAGATAACCGTAACTTTTGACGAGGCGGTTCAGCGAAAACCCTCCGGCGGAGAAGAAATCCTGGCGCTCAACACCGCTTTGGATTCGCTGGCGCGCATGAATCCTCGCCAGGCGGTGATGGTGGAGAGCCGCTTCTTCGGAGGGTTGGATATCCCTGAGACAGCGACGCTTCTCAACGTCTCCGAAGCTACGGTCCTGCGGGACTGGCGCGCGGCGAAGGCATGGCTTGCGCACGAATTGCGGCAGGGATCGTAAACTGCTCTGAAAATTGTGGTGCGGGCGTCCCGCCCGCTGTGGCGCGGGCATCTTGCCCGCGCGCGGGAGCGGGACGCTCCCGGGACCGCGGGCGAGACGCCCGCGCCACCACACCCGTGCATCTGGGGATACGACGATGGACAGCGCCCGATGGCAGAAAGTCCAGACCCTTTTTCACGAGGCCCTGGAATTGCCCGAGCCGGACCGGCGCGGCTTCTTAGAAGCCCAGTGTCAAGAAGATCCAGGGCTGGTGGGCGACGTCCTGGTACTTTTGGACGAAGACGGTCGCGGGGATTCGCTGCTTGACCGCGACCTTGCCCAAGCCGCTGGCCTCGTCTTCAACGAATCCCATCCAGCATCTCTTCCATTCAAAGAGTTTGGCCCCTATCGGATTGTCCGCGAGCTAGGCGAAGGCGGGATGGGCGTGGTGTACCTGGTCATGCGCGTGGATCTGGGCAATCTGGTGGCGTTGAAGATTCTGCGCGACGCGTGGCCGTCGCCGGCGCGGCGGCAGCGGTTCGAATCGGAACAGCGCACGCTGGCGCAGTTAAATCATCCCTCGATCGCGCGCTTGTACGACGCGGGAACGCTCGCTGACGGAACGCCCTGGTTCGTCATGGAGTACGTGGACGGCGTTCCGCTCACCGCGTATTGCCGCGCCCACGACTGCATGGTCGATGACCGGCTGAAGCTGTTTCGCGCGGTGTGCGAAGCGGTCGAGTACGCGCATCAGCACGGTGTGATTCACCGGGACCTGAAGCCCTCCAATATTCTGGTACGGACCGACGGGTCGGTGCGCCTCGTCGACTTCGGCATCGCGAAACAGATTGACGGGGGCAATCACACACCGAATCTTACGCGCACCGGCATGCACCTGCTGACTCCGGCCTACGCGTCGCCCGAGCAAATCCGCGGGCAGGCTGTGGGGGTTGCGAGCGATGTCTACTCATTGGGTGTGATCCTTTATGAATTGCTGGCGGGGCGGCTGCCGTTCGACATTTCTGAGAAGACCCCGGCCGAGGCGGCGAACCTGATCGCGACGGCAGAGCCGGAGAAGCCGTCTGCCCTTGTGCGGCGAAGCTCGGGCAAGGGCGCCACGCGCACCGCCTCGTGGGCGGATCTGGATGTCCTGTGCCTGACCGCCATGCATAAGGAGCGGCAGCGCAGATACGCCTCGGTGAAGGCGCTCATCGGCGATGTGGATCATTATTTGAAGCATGAGCCGCTGGAGGCGCATCCGGACAGAGCGCTGTACGTTGCCGGCAAATTCCTGCGGCGGCACTGGGCGGCGGCGTCCGTGGCGCCGCTGGTGGCGGGCCTGTTGCTTTTTGCCGGTACACTCGCGTTGACGCTGCGCAGGAATGGGCCGGCTGTAAACACGCGGCCACGGACGGTGGCGGTGCTTCCTTTCGCAAACGCCGGATCCGACCACAGCATGGATTTTCTGGGAACGACGATTCCGGATGAGATCGCGCGCGTGCTGGGGCATGCGCGTTCGCTCACGGTACGGCCGTTCGGTGGGGGCCGCGCTCAAACCGATCCCATCAAGGCGGGGCGCGCGCTTGGCGTGGCGACTGTGGTCACGGGGCGCTTCCTGAAAGAGGGCGATCAACTACAAGTTACCATCGACGCGTTGGATGTGGAAGCAAGCCACTCCGTGTGGCGCGATGTGTTCATTATTCCGGCTGCAAACTCGATAGGGTTGGAAGGCGAGATCGCGTCGCGGACCCGAAGCGGGCTGGGCCCGAATCTGGGAGTTAAGGAGTTCGCTTTAGCGTCTTTGCTGCGCATGAACGTGGCGATAGAAACTGCCACGCGGCCGAAGAATCAGCAAGCTTATGACCTGTATCTTCGGGCGATGGCAATGCCCACCAACAACCCCGGTGTCGTGAAGCAGGCGCGGACCATGCTCCGACAGAGCGTTGCGCTCGATCCGGGATACGCACCCGCCTGGTCTGCTCTGGGCACCACCTCTACAAGCGATAGCTGGTATGGCGGAGGCGGGGCGGAAGCGATGCAGTGCGCCATGAATGCGTTCAGGCGCGCGGCCGCGCTGGATCCCGATAACGTGTGGGCCCAGGGTTCGCTCACCTTCATGGAGACCGAGCAGAATCACATAGCGAAGGCTTGTCGCGAGGCGGCCGATCTGGTACGGCGACGGCCCGAGAGTTCAGAAGCGCATTTTATTCTTAGCTACGTGCTGCGCTACGCCGGGTCGCTCGAAGAATCAGAGAGGGAGTGCAACACGTGCCTCTTGCTCGATCCGCAATCCACCGGTCTGCGCTCCTGCGCGGTCGCGTTTATGCTGGATGGAGATTATCAGCGGGCACGCGATTTTCTGCATCTCGATCTGGGATCGCAGTACGAACAAGCTATCTCGGTGGACGTTCTGCTCCGAGAGGGCAAGGAAAAGGAAGCGCGGGAGGCTCGGCCGGCGACGGCGCCTGATTGGGCGGGGTTTCCGGTCCTGTTCGCTTACCTGGAACACCGCCCTGCCGGCGAGATTGCCACGCTGGCGCGTGCCATGAAACCTGTGTCCGATCCCGAAATGAACTATTTCTCTGCGGCGCACCTGGCATACGCCGGGCAGCCTGAGACGGCGTTGCACATGCTGCGTGCGGCGATTGCGGCCGGGTATTGCGCTTATCCAGGGATCGAGTCTGACCCGTTGCTCGCGGGAATTCGGTCGAACGCGGATTTTGAAGGAGTGCGCGCGCTCTCCAGGCAATGCAGGGAGCAGTTCATGGCGGCGCGTAAGCAATAAACGAACACGCTCACACGGCCTTGGACTCGCTGGCGCGCGGCGAAGGCGTGGCTGGCGCACGAGCTCCAGCAGGGAGTGTAAACTGCTCTGACAATACGCTGTCATTCTGAGCGAAGCGAAGAATCTCGCTCTGGTCCGTGATCAAGCGAGAACGAAAAGATCAGAGCGAGATTCTTCGCTTCGCTCAGAATGACACGGTTTTCGTGGTTCCTGGGTGTTCGTCGGCTGACGAACATGAGCGACGGCTCCGAAAATCAATGCGCGACCACACCCGTGAAGCTGGGGATGACGACGATGGACAGCGCCCGATGGCAGAAAGTCCAAACCCTTTTCCACGAGGCCCTGGAATTGCCCGAGCCGGACCGCCGCGCCTTCCTGGACCGCCGGTGCAAAGATGATCCCGGGCTAGCCGGCGACGTCCTGGTCCTCCTCGACGAAGACGCTTCCGGCGATTCGCTCCTCGACCGCGACCTCGCTCAAGCGGCCAACCAGGTTTTCAGCGATGCCCTCCCTGGCGCTCCCCCTTTCAAACGGTTCGGTCCCTACCGGATTATCAGGGAAATCGGCGAAGGCGGGATGGGGGTGGTGTATCTTGCGGAACGGGAAGACCTGGGCAGCCGGGTTGCCATAAAAGTTCTGCGCGACGCAGAACTCTCCCCCGCCCGCCGGCGCCGCTTCGCCATCGAGCAGCGGACGCTTGCGCAACTCAATCATCCCGGAATTGCGCGCCTTTACGACGCCAATACCACGCCGGACGGCACTCCGTTCTTCGTTATGGAGTATGTGGAGGGAGTTCCGCTCACAGACTTCTGCCGCCAGCGCCAGAGCACGATTGCGGAGCGCCTGCACCTGTTCCGTGCCGTCTGCGAAGCCGTGCACTACGCTCATCAACAGGCTGTGATCCACCGCGATTTGAAGCCCTCGAATATCCTGGTGAAGGACGACGGCAGCGTCCGCTTGCTGGATTTTGGCATAGCCAAGCGTCTGGAGAGCCTGGGAGAGAGCAGCGATCAGACCATCGCGGGTTTACGCCTGATGACGCCGGCCTACGCTTCGCCCGAACAGATGCGCGGAGAGCAGGTTGGAATCCAAACCGATGTTTACTCGCTCGGAGTCGTCCTCTACGAATTGCTGGCGGGGCGAATGCCCTTCAACCTGTCCAAGCTCACCCCGACGCAAGCTGAAAAGGTCGTGACGGAAAAAGAAACGGAGCGCCCGTCCGTCGCCGCCGGAAAAGTCGACGCCCCGGCCGAAGACAATGGACATGCTGTGGTGGCAGGCAAAGCGGCGTGGGCTGATCTGGACGTGCTTTGTCTCACGGCAATCCACAAGGATACTCAGCAGCGCTATCAGTCAGTGGAAGCGCTGCTGCGCGATGTTGACCACTTTCTGAACGGCGAGCCGTTGGAAGCGCGCCCCGATACGGTGCGCTACCGGCTGCGCAAATTCGCCACTCGCAACTGGCGTTCGCTGAGCGTGGCCGGCGCTGCGCTTACGCTGGTTGCCGCTCTGGTCGTGTTCTTTGGTGTGCGGCTCGCGAAGGAGCGAAGAACCACGCTTGCCGAAGCTGCTCGCACGCAGCGAATTCAGAAATTCATGACCGACCTGTTCCAGGGCGGGAGTGCCGATGCCGGCCCGGCGGTTGACCTGCGGGTCGTGACACTTCTCGGCCGGGGCGCGCAAGAGGCGCAATCACTCAGCGCGGAACCTGAAATTCAAGCGGAGTTGTACCAGACGCTCGGAACCTTGTACGAAAACGTCGGCAAGCTCGATGAAGCGGACCGTTTGCTGAATCTCGCCCTCACCGCACGCCGCTCACTCTTCGGTCCCGATCACCCGCAAGTGGCGGAGAGCCTGGTGTCACTTGGTCTTCTGCGAGACAATCAGGGCCGATTGCCAGAGGCGGAACGATCGGTCCGGGAAGGATTGGCCATAGCCAAGGGGTACTATCCGGCGAATCACCCCGCGGTTGCGCAAGCAGCCACTGCCTTGGGGCAGGTGCTCGCCGATCGTGGCGCCTATTCGAGCGCCATCCCCGTCCTTGAAGACGTGGTTCGCGCTCAGACAGCCAAAGGGGGCGCAACGCCTGAGTTAATGGCCGCACTGCACGCACTGGCGGAGGCTCAATTCTCTGACGGCCATTACGAGGCATCTCAGTCGGTCGAAGAGCGCCTGCTGCCCTTGTACCGCCAGACCTACGGCGAAGGCCACCCGCGCGTGGCGGATGCGCTGATGACCCTGGGCCAGATTCAGCATGACTTGGGTCACTACCCTGAGGCCGAGAAATCCGAGCGGCGAGGCCTTGAGATGATTCAGGCCTGGTACGGCAAAGACAGTCCGGAGGCGGCGACGGATATGACCATTTTCGCTCGCACCCTGGTTTTCGAGAACCGCTTTGACGAGGCTGTCGATCTGCTGCAGCAGTCTTTAACGATCAAGGAGCGAATCTTCGGGAAGGTCCACCCTGCCGTGGCGTCGTCGCTGAACGACTTGGGCAACGCGGCGAGCAAGCAAGGCAAGTACGATCTTGCGGTAGAGTACTTCGAGCGCGAGGCCGACATTTATCGCGAAGTCTACGGCGAACACCACTATTTGTTCGCCACGGCGCGTTCCAATCTGGGCAGCGTCTACATGGGCAGGCACGACTGGACCCGCGCCGAGGCGATCTTCCGCTCCGTGATTCCCATCTACATCGAAACGCAATCGGCCAACAACATCAACACCGGAATCGCGCGCATCAAGCTTGGTAGGACATTGCTCAGGCAACAGGAATATGCTGAGGCGGAAGCCCAAACCCGCGCCGGCTATAACACTTTGGCCAGCCAGATGGATCCCAAAGTAAGCTGGCTGAAGAGCGCGCGCCAGGATCTGGTGGAAGAATACAGCGCGCTGAACCAGGCCGATCAAGCCGCGAAATTCCGAGCCGAGATCGCGGCGCTCGACGCCAAGCCTACCCAAGTTGTCACCAAGAAATAAAGTCTCCCATAAGGTATACTAGGGAAGCGATCGACCAATGCCCAGGCGAGGCTCGGATGGAAACCTCGACAGTTGTTGACCAGGCAACGCTGGACGAACTCGTGGCGCGAATTGTTGAAACGGCCCATCCACGTCGCATAGTTCTGTTTGGCTCAGCCGCGCGCGGCCAGATGGGACCACACAGTGACGTGGATTTGCTCGTGATCTTGCCGGACGGTGTCCACCGCCGACGGACGTCCCAGGGTCTGTACATGGCGCTGGCAGGATTAGATGTTGCGAAGGATATTGTGGTCGTGACGGAAAGCGACGTGCGCGACCTCGGCGACAACCCCTCCCTCGTCATTTATCCGGCGCTTCGGGAAGGAAGGGAGATATACCGTGCCGGGGACTAGATCCGCTCCCGGCTCGCCGTAAGATTGGCTGGCGCGGGCCAGAGGTGATCTGGCGTTGGCAGGTGCACCGCTTCCTCCCGGGTGCTTTTATGAGGACTTGTGCTCTCACGCGCAACAGGCGGCGGAAAAAGCTCTCAAGGCAATCTATATATCGTGGTTGGACGTTTCGTTACATTCACGATATTGAGAAGCTACTGGCAGGCCTTCGCGCGGCTGGTCTAACACTTCCTCCAAAAGGTCCATCCGGCCATTTCACTTACCGGTTATGCCTTTGAGGCGCGTTACCCAGGGCCAGGCGAGCCAATCGGAGAAGACGAGTATAAACGTGCCTTGGAGTCTGCCACAACGGTAGTCGATTGGGCTGTGTCGGTCGTGGAAGGACACCCCATTTGAAGTCCGAGGAAGTGCAGGCGGCTCAGAGGCGTGCTAACCGACGCTGGCTCGGTCTTTTCAAATACTCAAAACTGACAACTGAAGACTGAGAACTGTCGACTAATACAGCGCCGCCGCATCCAGCAGATTGCTCTCGCCATTCATCCACACCGCATATTGGAGCCGAGTTGCGGACCTCATGGAGGCGGCTCCAATTTCGCCGCGATTGTTGATGGCGATCACACCACAGTCTGAATTCCTGTTCTTCGCGTCCGTCCTCAACATCTGCCGCAGTAGTTCGACGCAGGCGTCCTGAGGCGCCATGCCGGCCTGCATGTAATGAACGATCGAAATGCTGGTGCAGTAGTTGGTCATCAAGTCTCCGTCGCCGGTGGCGGAGGCGGCGCCCACATTGTCGTCGGCATAGACGCCACAACCCACCAGCGGAGAATCTCCCACGCGCCCCGGAATCTTCCACGCCATCCCGGAAGTCGAACAGCCCGAGACGACGTGGCCCTTGCCGTCGGTGGCCACCATCCCGATCGTGTCGTGGTTTTCAGCCGTCACCCAATTCGTCTTGTGTTGCGGGTCGAGTTTCCAATCCATCCATTTCTTCAGGCTCTCCGGGGTGAGAAGTTGCATGGGCTCGAATCCCATCTTGAGCGCAAAGCGGAAAGCGCCCTCGCCCGCCAGCGTGGTGTGCCGGGTCCTTTCGATCACCAGGCGCGCCACCGAGATGGGATTCTTGATGTGGTGCAAATTGCAGATTGCGCCGGCGCGATGCCGAGTGCCATCCATGATGGCGGCGTCGAGTTCCACTTCTCCCTCTTCGTTGGGAAGGCCGCCGTACCCGACGCTCATCACCCTGGGATCGTCTTCGGGAACGTTGATGCCTTTCACTACCGCATCCAGGAGGCTGCCGCCACTCTTGAAGACTTGCGCCGCCTGCTCGTTCGCCGGTTTCCCGTGCGCCCAAGTGGAAAGAAACACCGGTCCAGACTCCAAGGCGGACGCGGGTTCTGTTTCCAGGGCCGAAAGCGCCGCAGTTCCCGCCACGGATTTCAGGAAGTCTCGCCGATCAATGCCGTCCATTTCGCCTCCCACTGGAAAATGGAAATTCGAAAGTCAAAATTCGAAAATCGCAGGCCGGGGCTTTGGAATTAAAAGCCAAATCTCGTCAGCCACGGACCTTTCAAGTTCCGATTTTCGAATTTCGGTTTTCGAATTTCGACCTTGCACTCTGACTCCTGACTTCAGACTTCTGACTCCGTACCCTTCCCCATCCTCCCCCGCCCGGCGTGGCAATTCTTAAAATACTACCTGGAGGCGCGTTGAAGGCTGCTTTCGAAGGCAGCTCCAGTACATGGCCAGGCAGGGTTCCCAATTTCGAATTTCGAATTTCGCTGGCCGAATTTCGAATTTCGAATTTGGATTTTCGCTTTTCGGGAACAATGAGTTCATTCCTGCCCGCCTCACCCGGCCTGCCGCCGGCGAGCCCATAAGGTTGGAGCCGACGGCGTTCGGAAAGGATGCTAGCGCGCACATCCGTCAAAAACTCAATCTCACGGATAATACCATCGCCTCCGCGGAATTGTCCTTTTCCACCGGAGTCGCGGCGGAGCGAGTAACGCCGCACCCGCACCGGGTAGGCGGATTCGAGCGCTTCGATGGGGGTGTTGAGCGAGTTCGTCATGTGGGTGTGAACCCCGCTGAGTCCGTCCGCGGTCGGACGGGCGCCCATTCCCCCGCCGATCGTCTCGTAATAGGCAAAGGCCTCGCCCGTGCGCGGATCCATGCCGCCAAACGAAAGGTTGTTCATAGTTCCTGAACTCGCGGCGGGAATGCGGTGAGGTAGCGCTTTGGCCAATGCCCGGAGCAGCACATCCACGATTCGCTGCGAGGTCTCGACATTCCCGGCCGCTACCGCCGAAGGAGCTCGTGCGTTCACGACGCTTCCTTCCGGGGCGCGCACTTCGATCGGTTGCAGCAAGCCGGCGCACGCCGGAACATCTTCGCCCAGCAGGCAGCGGAAGACATAAAAGACGGCGGAGGTGGTAATCGCCATCACCGCGTTGACGCTTCCCCGGCAGGCAGGCGAGCTGCCCGCAAAATCCACTTGTGCCTTGCCGTGCCTGATCCTGATGCAGACGCGCAGAGGCACAGGATCGCTGCTGAACCCGTCGTCGTCCAGGTAATCCTGCGCGGAATAAATCCCGTCGGGAATTTGCAACAGAGCTTGCCGCATCAGTTGGGCTGAGTAGGTTTGCAGGGCATCAAGGTAGAAGCAGATTTTTGGGACGCCGTAGGCTTCCAATAATTCGCGCAATCGCCGCTCCCCCAGGCGGCAAGCTGCGACTTGGGCCATCAGGTCTCCCTCGCGTTCGGCTGGCGTGCGCACGTTGGCAAGCAGCATCGCGAGTACATCCCGCTGCACGGCTCCTTTGCGAACCAGGTTCACGGGTGGAATGCGCAAGCCTTCCTGGTAAATGTCTTCACTTAGGCCCATCGAAGCGGGCTGCGAGCCACCCACGTCCGAGTGGTGAGCGCGGTTCGCGACGTAGAAGACCGGCTTCGACTTCCGGCCCACGCGACGCGCCGGCACGACGGGCATCACCAGGGTGATGTCCGGCAAGTGTGTGCCGCCGGCGTAGGGATCATTGAGCATGGCGATGCTGCCCGATTCAAGTTCGAGCGCGTCGAGCGCCGCAGCAACTGACATGGGCATGGATCCAAGGTGCACAGGCATGTGGTCGCCCATTGCCACCACTCTTCCCTCACCATCGAATACCGCGCAGGAATAGTCGCGCCGCTCCTTGATATTCGGTGAGAAAGCGGAGCGGCGCAGCCCTGCGCCCATCTCTTCCGCCGCCGCGTGAAAGAGGTTCTTGAATATCTCGAGTTCGGCTGGGTCAACGCGTGGCATAGGGATATTGTCTGATTAGAGAAGAGTAGCACAGGCACTCCTGCCTGTGCTCGACGGATGCGAACTCAACATAGGTGACAGGCAAGAGTGCCCGTCTCACCGCGGACTGGTCAAACGACCGTCGTGTTCGGGGCTGGAGTTGGGCGTCGTTGAAGTACCCAGAAGTAGGCGGCGGCCAATGTGGAGAATGCAGTGACAATTCCCAGGACCCGGAACGCGCCTTGCCAACCTGCGGCGAGCGAGAGGCGTGCCACCGCGTCGCCTGATAGGACTCCGCCCAGATAGCCAACCCCATCAATAATACCGGACGAGGTTGCCGCCGCTTGTTTCCCGCCAAAGTCGAGTGCCATGGCGCCCGCGAGGTAGGAATATGGCCCGATGATGGCAAAACCCACTAGGGCGACCAGCACCACAGGCAGGTTGTGGTCGGCGCCCGATCGCAGCGAGGCAAGCGAGAACAAGGCAAGGGTGGCGACGACGAGCCCGACGAACGTGATAATCGCCCGTCCTCCGCGCCCCAGGCGGTCGCTGAGATAGCCGACGAGCACCACGGAGGCTCCTCCGAACAGCGGGAAAAGAGCGCTGAATTTGGCGGCTTTGGCGGTGGTGAAGCCCACCACTTCGTAGAAGTAAGTTGGCGTCCAGGTGTTGAACGTCTCACGCACGAAGGTGGTGCCCAGCGACAGAGTGCAGACGGTCCAAAAAGCCGGGCTGCGTAATAGCGGCCTCAGGTGCTCGGCCAGGCTGCGCTTCCGTTGGCTTTCGCTGCGGCCCGCAAAGAGGCTATCAGGATTCGCCGTTGTCTCCGCTTCACCGATTTCGGAGCTTGATTCTTTGAGGAGCAGGAGGTTGGCCAGGAAAAGCACAAATAAGCTACAGGCGGCAACCACAAAGACCGCGCGCCAACCCAAGCCGTGAGCGATCAAGACGCCCATGAACTGGCGGCCGAAAGCGTCGCCAAACAGATAGCTAAGGCTGACCGCGCCCATGGCAGTTCCATAGGCGGCGTAAGAGAACCAGCGCGAGGTGATCTTCACCATTCCCGCCCAACCTGCTGACTGGACGAGCCGGTTGGCGATCCACGCCACTGCGAACAGCTGCAGGCCGCCGCCGGCGGCCAACAAGGTAAACAGAACTGCTCCACCCATGGCGGCCAGAAACTGGCGTTTGCCGCCCCAGAAATCAGCGAGGCCGCCAAGAAAGAACTTGCCCAGGGCGTAGGCCAACACGCCCAGGGAAACGATCTGCCCGAGGCGAATGCGCGCCTGGTCCGCCGGAATGCCGTGAGCTGCAAGGTCTCGAATAATCAGCGGCAGGGTGACGGAGAAATTCGACCGGCAAATGTAGAATCCGGCATAGCCGGTCATCAGCAGGCTGACGATCAGAATCTGCCAGAGCAGCAACCGCCGGGTTGTAGTCTTTTGCTCCGTTCTCATGAGCCAATCTCTTTGCCTGATGTCGCGGGGAGTTTGCCAGGGCAGTGGCGACGCGAAGGCACCCCCACCAAACTGACTCATTAGCGAGTTTAACACGAGTTTAACGCCGTTGACATCGTGCCGGTGGTATCCTAAGTTGGAGTTTCGTCGAACACGCTGGTGAGATCAAAACGAACTTCTCCGTGTTCTCTGCGCCTTTAGAGCCTCAACACAGAGAACACAGAGCGCCTTAGTGAACTCTGTGTTCAGTCTTTCTTGGCCACGGAGAGGACTGAGAACGGCCGGCGCTAGCGGCTTCGCGGTGGCGAATGTACTTGGAACGCACTATGCAACAGAGCGCTCAAAAACAAGATAAGTTATTGTTCACTCCTGGCCCCCTAAACACTAGCCTGACGGTGAAAGAGGCGGCGCTTCGCGACCTGGGCTCACGGGACCACGAATTCATTGCGATGGTGCGCAACATTCGCCGTAAGCTGCTGGAACTGGGCGGGGTGGCGGAGCGGGGGTTCGAGGCTGTTCTGATGCAAGGCAGCGGCACGTTTGCCATTGAGTCGGTGCTGTCGTCCACCGTGCCGCCGGATGGGAAGCTTTTGGCCGTAATCAATGGCGCTTACGGAAGGCGCATTGCCCAGATCGCCCAGACCCTCAAGATTCCCCTCACCGAGCTGAGTTGCCCGGAAGATCAGCGCCCCGACAAGGAGCGACTCGGCCAGGCGCTGCAAGCTGACCCCTCCCTATCCCATGTGGCGGTGGTGCACAGCGAAACCAGCACTGGCATGATCAATCCGGTGCGCGAAATTGGGGAGATCGTCAAACACTTCAATCGGATCTATTTCGTGGATGCGATGAGCAGTTTCGGAGGGATGCCCCTGAACCTACTTGACTGCCGGATCGATTATCTGGTTTCTTCGGCGAACAAGTGCATCGAGGGCATACCGGGATTCGCTTTCGTGCTGGCGCAGCGAGAAGCGCTGCTGGCGACCGCAGGTTTTGCCCGCAGCGTGAGCTTGGACCTCCTGGCCCAATGGAAAGGGCTCGAGGCCGACGGGCAGTTTCGCTTCACCCCGCCCACGCACGCGCTCCTGGCATTTCACCAGGCTTTGCGGGAGTTGGAAGCGGAAGGAGGAGTCGAGGGCCGCGCCGCGCGCTATCGAACCAATTTCGAAGTCCTTTCGCAAGGCATGCGAAAGTTGGGCTTCGAGGGGTACCTCCGGCCGGAAGACCGAGGCTACATCATCAGTTCGTTTCGCTACCCTCGGCACCCGAAATTCGACTTTGGGGTGTTTTACGCTCGCCTGAGCGACAAGGGCTTCGCGATCTACCCGGGCAAAGTGAGTAAGGCGGACTGCTTCCGGATCGGCTGCATCGGGCACATCTTCCCGGACGATATGCGCGGCCTTCTGGGAGCAATACGGCAGACCCTGGCGGAGATGGGAGTTGAGATGCCGGCTGCCGTCTTGACGTAACGGCGAACTCAGGCCGCCATCCCGCGGCTTCAACTTGAAGATCGAGGCGTCTATAGCCATGGACTTTGTTTTTCAGCGTTCTTATCGCGGCCCTCTGAAGGCCGTCATCCTGGATTGGGCTGGAACCACCCTGGACTACGGCTGTTTTGCTCCTGCCGTGGTTTTTGTGGAAGTCTTCAAGCGCCACGGCGTCCCCATCACCACAGAGCAGGCGCGCGAACCCATGGGGGCGCACAAGAAAGTTCACATCCGCATGATCTCAGAAATGGAAGCTGTCCGGAGCATGTGGCAGGATGTGCATGGCGGCCTGCCTGACGAAGACGATGTGGAGCAGATGTTCCGGGACTTCGTGCCCCTTCAACTCGCCTGCCTGGCGAAGTATGCCGATCTGATTCCGGGCACACAGGAGGCTGTGGCGGAGTTTCGCCGCCGAGGCCTGAAGATCGGTTCCACGACCGGATACACGACGGAGATGATGGAAGTGCTTCAGGAAGAGGCCAGGAGGCAGGGCTATGTGCCGGACTCAAGTGTGTGCGCCGCGCAGGTCCCGGCAGGACGGCCCCACCCGTGGATGTGCCTGCAAAACGCCATGAATCTGCAACTCTACCCTATGGAAGCTTTTGTCAAGGTGGGGGATACCTTGCCGGATATCGCGGAAGGGCTCAACGCGGGGATGTGGACGATCGGACTGGCCAAGACAGGCAACGAGCTTGGGCTGACCGAGCAGGAAATCGCCGCACTCGAGCCCCAAGTCCTGCGTGCCAGACTCGACCGCGCTGGGCAGCGTTTTCGTCAGGCCGGCGCTCACTATGTGGTGGATGCGATCGCGGAAGTGGCTCCGGTTCTGGATGAGATCAACGCGCGGTTGGCGCATGGCGAGCGGCCATAAAACGTAGGGGTGGCCCTTGTGGCCACCCGCGGGCAACCACAAGGGTTGCCCCTACGGTTCTACTTCGTCGCGCGACAGGAGGTGATGCATCACGCCCCAAGAACAGGACAAAGCTCTGGGCTTTCGCGCCGAGGGAGACTTGAACGTTTCGTCCCGGCGCAAGGAGTGGGCAGCAAGGAATATCGACGCGGAAACTCAAAAGTGGCTGGACGAAGACGCTCGCTACTTCCTGCACCAGTCACTCTCCACGCCCTGTCTGAATGTTCTAACCGCCTGCGACGGCGTTTACCTGGAAGACCTGCAAGGCCGCCGCTACCTTGATTTCCACGGCAACAGCGTTCACCAGGTGGGCTTCCGAAACCGCCGAGTGATCGAGGCCATCAAGGCTCAGATGGAAACGCTGCCGTTCTGCACGCGGCGCTATACCAATCTGCCCGCAATCAACCTGGCCAAGAAACTTGCCGAACTTGCTCCTGGGGATTTAAACAAGGTCCTGTTTGCACCAGGCGGCGCGGAAGCGGTCGGCATGGCATTGAAACTGGCGCGGGCGGCCACGGGAAGATACAAGACGATTTCCATGTGGGATTCGTTTCATGGCGCCTCGCTCGATGCCATCTCGGTGGGGGGCGAAGCCATGTTTCGCAGCGGCATCGGTCCTCTTCTTTCCGGAGCTGAGCACGTTCCGCCGGCCGACCCGGCCGGTTGTCCTTGGGGTTGTGGGCAGGAGTGCACGCTGCAATGTGCGCGCTACGTCGAGTATGTTTTGGAGAAAGAAGGCGATGTGGCCGCCGTCATCGCCGAGACGGTGCGCAGCACGCCCTCCGTTCCCCCGCCCGAATACTGGCAGATCATCCGCGCGGCCTGCGACCGCCATGGGACCTTGCTGATTTTGGACGAGATTCCCAACGGCTTGGGCCGCACCGGCAAGATGTTCGTTTGCGAGCACTTCGGCATCGTTCCTGACATGCTGGTCCTGGGCAAGGGACTAGGCGGCGGTGTTTTCCCGCTCGCGGCCCTGATCGCTCGCGAAGGGCTCGACGTCGCGAGCGAGGGCTCCTTGGGCCACTTCACGCACGAGAAAAACCCCGTCGCCTGCGCGGCCGGCCTGGCAACCCTTGCCTGCCTGGAAGAGGACGGGTTGATCGAGAATGCGGTCCGAATGGGAGAGTACGCGCTAGGACGGCTGAAGGCGCTCGCAGAGAAACACCAGATCATCGGGCGCGTCAGAGGCCTAGGCTTGCTGTTGGGCGTGGAACTTGTCCGGGACAGGAACACGCGTGAGCGAGCCGTGGAAGAAGCTGAGCAGGTGATGTACGACGCGTTGAGCAAGGGTCTGAGCTTCAAACTGATGATGGGAAACGTTGTCCAGTTAACTCCTCCCTTGACCATTACCAAAGAGAGAATGGACGAGGCGATTGATATACTCGATGCCTGCCTGACCGGCGTTCACCGGTAAGCCCTAAAAGAAAAACGGGGAACCATTTCTAGTCCCCCGTCTCGTTTGCTATCGGTTTTTTGCGCTGTGGTAACGTCCGCGGAGCGCCAGCCACAGTGCGCACCGCAAGAGCGGTGTGATCATTTGCCTTACGTATGCGTGCCCGGTGGAGTCATTTCTCCTCCCGTCAGCATAATGTCATTGTCCCTCCTCTCAATCGCGAATTGCAAGTCCCTTTTTTAGTCTTTTTTTCGCTGGCCTGCAGTAGGGGGACGGCTTGCCGTCCCCGCATTTGTCCTGGCCACAACGAGGGTAGGGCAAGCCCTACCCGTGCACCGCCCGTGTCCAGCCGCGCCTTCTCTTATCGATGGATCGGGGGGATTGCGCAGGGGATTGCGCAGGGCTTGCCGGAGGAAGTGAGTTCGAGATATATTGAAATTCGTTAGGGCTATAAACGAAAACTAATAACTTCGGGGGAAACATGAGCACTGCACAGTCGCCTGTTAGGCCCGACCGAATCATGCAGCTTACGTGGGGCTACGCACCGCCACTGATCCTCGAGGCGGCCATCCGCCACCGGGTCTTCGACGTATTGGACAACGGCGCAAAAACCGTCGAGGAAGTCGAGGACGCGACCGGCGCCTCCGCCCGCGGACTCACCGCGTTGATGAACGCACTCGTAGGCCTGAACCTGCTCACCAAAGACGTGCAGGGCCGTTACGCACTCACTCCCGAGAGCGCCGCCTTCCTGGTCAGCACCAAGCCGGGCTTTGAGGGTGGCATGATCCTGCACTGCAGCCAGCACCTGATTCCGAAGTGGCTGCGGCTCAATGACATTGTCGCCACCGGCAAACCCGTGGAGCCGGTCAACCAAGAGCGGCTGGGTGGGGATTTCTTCAGCAAATTCGTCGCGGATATTTTCCCCAGGAGCTATGGCTCCGCGCAGACCCTGGCGGGCGCGCTCGATTTGAACGGCGGCGGGAGGCCCATCAGTGTACTTGACTTGGCGGCGGGTTCCGGCGTCTGGGGTATAGCCTTGGCACAGAAATCGCCATTCGTCCGCGTAACGGCCGTGGACTGGCCGGAAGTGATCGCCGTCACCCGCAAAACCGTGGCCCACTTCGGGCTGATGAAGCGATTCCAGTTCGTTCCCGGCGACCTGCTTTCAGCCGATTTTGGGACCAACCACAGCGTCGCTACACTGGGCCATATTCTGCACAGCGAAGGCGAGGAGCGCAGCCGTGCCTTGCTCCGACGGACCTTTGACGCGCTCACGCCCGGCGGCACGGTCGCCGTAGCCGAGATTCTTGTGAATGACGAAAGAACCGATCCGCTGGGCGCCCTGCTCTTCGCCGTCAACATGCTCGTGAACACCGACAATGGCGACACCTACTCCTACCGCGAGATCAGTTCCTGGCTGAGGGAGGCCGGGTTCGTAAACTCGCGCACTCTCGATGCCCCAGGGCCGTCACCGCTGATCCTGGCCACGAAACCGTGAGCGGATTCTGCAGCAGGCTGCTGAGAATCACCAACGCCTGTCATTCTGAGCGAAGCGAAGAATCTTGGCAGTTGCTCTTTCAACGAACTGCTGAGATCCTTCGTCGCCTGCGGCTCCTCAGGATGACAGGTCCAAGGGCTGTTCAGCCGGCGGCTAAAACTCCCGGCTCGTCCTTTCCGAGCGTTTTTTCGTCTTGACCTACCCACCCCACGCCATCTATAAACATGGGCGCATTTTCAGGAGGAACCGTGAATAGTCGGGAACGTGTGCTGGCCATGCTCGAGGGCGGTCCGGTGGACCATCTTCCCTGCATGCCGATTCTCATGCAGTTTGCCGGAGACCTGATCGGATCGAGTTACATCAACTATGCAACGAACTTCCGCTTTCTGACGGAAGGCCAGATGCGGGCCGCGGAAGAATTCGGAATAGACCACGTCAACACCATGTCAGACCCTGCGGGCGAGGCGGCGGATTGCGGCGCAGCCGTGAAGTTCTTCCCGAACCAGCCGCCGGCCCTGGACGAGGCCAATGCCCTGCTGGCTGATAAGACGCTCCTGGACACGCTCGAAGTCCCCGACCCGTACGCCGGGCAGCGCATGCACAATCGCCTGCAAGCTCTGGCGTTGTACAAACAACGAGTGGGCGGAGAGAAGCTGATCGAAGGCTGGGTCGAGGGGCCATGCGCGCAGGGCGCGGATCTGCGGGGAATCAACAGCCTGATGCTGGATTTCTATGACGATCCCGCGTTCGTGCGCCGCTTGTTCGACTTTGTGCTGAAGCTCGAGTTGCGTTTCGCCGCCGCGCAGGTTCGAGAAGGAGCAGAGTTGATTGGCATCGGTGACGCCGCGGCTTCGTTGGTGGGTCCACAGATTTACGAGGACTTCGTGTGGGAATACGAAAAGAGAATGGTCGACGGGCTGCACGCACTCGGCGCCAAGGTGCGGCTGCACATTTGCGGTGATATCCGGCTCGTCCTCGACAGTGTCGGGCGCCTTGGCTGCGACCTCGTCGACTTGGATTACATGGTGCCCATCTCCGAGGCGCGTGAGAAGATGGGACCGAATCAAGTCCTGCTCGGCAATATCGACCCGGTGCGCGTGTTGCGCGAAGGCTCACCCGAGTCCGTGGAGGCCGCCATCGCCGATTGCCACCAGCAAGCCGGGCCGCGTTACATAGTCGGCGCAGGATGCGAAGTGCCTCGCGACACGCCTCAGGCGAATCTTCGCGCCCTCACACGGTATGCGCAGGAGAACGGGCAGTAGGCAGGTGGGCAGGTCGGCAGGTGGGCAGGTCGGCAGATGGGCAGATCGGCAGATGGGCAGGTCGGCAGATAGGCAGGTGGCGAAGTGGGCAGGTCGGCAGGTAGGCAGGTGGCGAACCGGGCAGGTCGGCAGGTCGGCAGATCGGCAGATGGGTAGGTCGGCAGATGGGTAGGTCGGCAGATGGGTAGGTCGGCAGGTAGGCAGCTAGGCAAGTAGGTACAGCCTGCGGAAAAACGTGTCGGGCTGTCATCCTGAGGAGCCGAAGGCGAGGAAGGATCTCGGCAGGGCCGGATTCTTCGCTTCGCTCAGAATGACAAGGTTCAAGCGTTCTCGCGCCCCATGTCCCGGCCTCCCCATCTGCCCATCTGCCCAGTTCGCTACCTGCCTATCTGCCGATCTGCCCACCTGCCTACCTGCCCACTTCCTTCTTCCGATAGCCGTATTCTTTCTTCAGCTTGTAAGTGATGCTGTCCACGAGGGCTCGCCAGCTAGCCTCGATGAGGTTTTCGGAAACCCCCACCGTCCCCCAGGTCTCGTGGCCGTCGGTGGTCTCAATCAGCACGCGCACCTTGGCGTCGGTGGCCGCCTTGGCGTCCAGGACGCGCACCTTGTAGTCCGTCAGGCGAATCTCGCCGATGCAGGGGAAAAACGTGGTCAGCGATTTCCGCAGCGCCCGATCCAAGGCGCTCACCGGGCCGACGCCCTCCGCGGCGGTGTGTTCTTCCGTGCCGTCCACGCGCAGCTTGATCACCGCCTCCGAGTAGGGCTGGTTGGCTCCTTTCTTCTCGGTGATGACGCGGAATCCGTCCAGGTCGAAGAACTCTTTCGCGTGGTGCACGAGCTTGTCAAACAGAATCTCGAACGATCCCTCGGCGCCCTCGAACTGATAACCGTAGTGCTCCATCTCTTTGAGCTTGTCGACCACCAGCTTGGCGTGGGGCGTGGACTGGTCAATCTCGAGGCCCCGCTCCGCCGCCTTGTAAAGCACGCTCGCCTTGCCGGAAAGCTCCGAAACCAGCACCCGGCGTTCGTTGCCGACCAGCGCCGGGTCGATGTGTTCATAGGAAGCCGATTCTTTCATCACGGCGCTCACATGGATTCCTCCTTTGTGGGCAAAGGCGCTCTTGCCCACAAAGGGCAGGTCCTGGCGGTGATGCAGGTTCGCCAACTCGCTGACGTAGCGCGACGCCTCGGTGAGGTGCTTCAGGTTTTCGCGGCCGATGGCGCGCAGGCCCAATTTCAGCTCGATATTGGGGATCACCGAGCAAAGATTGGCGTTCCCGCAGCGCTCCCCATATCCGTTGATGGTGCCCTGCACCTGCACGGCGCCCTGTTGCACGGCCGCAATGGAGTTGGCGACCGCCATTTCGCAATCGTTGTGCGTGTGTATCCCCAGCGGCCTCTTGACGTGTTTTGCCCCGGCCCGGAATGCCTCGACAAGATCGGCGGTCAGGGTGCCGCCGTTGGTGTCGCAGAGGACGATGGTGTCCGCGCCCGCCGCCTCCGCCGCGGCCAACGTGGCGAGCGCGTATTCCGAGTCCGCCTTAAAACCGTCAAAGAAATGCTCGGCGTCGTAGAGCACTTCCCGTCCCTTGGACTTCAGGAACGCCACCGACTCGCGAATCAGGTTGAGGTTTTCGTCAAGCGAGATGCCTAACGCTACCTTGACATGTAAATCCCAGGACTTTCCGAAGATGGTCACCACAGGCGTGTTCGCTTCCAGAAGCGCCTGCAAGTTTTTGTCGTGCGCCACGGCGTGACGAGGGTGGCGGGTGCTGCCAAAGGCCGTGAGCCGGGCGTGCTTCAACTTCAACTCCTGCGCGCGGTGAAAGAAGGCGATGTCCTTGCTGTTCGATCCCGGCCAGCCGCCTTCCACGTAGTCAACTCCCAAGTCGTCCAGCTTCTTCAGAATGTGCAGCTTGTCTTCCAGAGAAAACGAGATGTCCTCACCTTGAGAACCGTCTCGCAATGTTGTGTCGTAAATCTGGATCTTTTTCATGGTTTAGTTTCAGCCGCTTACGCGACCTGAACGCTTAGAATGGCCGAACAGCGACAAAAAATCAACCTGCGGCCGTCGTGGCGCGGGCGTCTCGCCCGCTGTGGCACGGGCATCCTGCCCGTGCAGGGTCACGGCCAAGATGGACCCGCCACAGCGGGCGAGACGCCCGCACCACATGCCAATGCCGATGGGACTCCCAAGACTGTCTAGCCGACTGCTTGTCACTGTCAAGGCGCCCCCTGGAGTCGCAAGTTGCACCTCTTTTCGCACAAAATGCGCTCTTTCGTGCGCTTTTTGTGCAGAAAGGCGCTCAAAACGTGCAGAATTCGCAGCCTTCGAAAAGGCTATGTGCTTTATTTTCAGCAAGTTCTTAGCTTCGTTCCTCCGCGATTTCGTATAACTCCTTTGTTTCCAGTTACTTCTCAGCTCCGTTCCGACAATCTCCGAATTGCCTACTTTATTTTCAATGACATACTAGCTTCGATCGTAATATTTTTTATTTTTCCCAATCCCACTCTTCCCTTCTCGCCCAGGCCCGTCCGTTTTGCCTCGCGCCGCCAAGCGTCTCATGCAGCGTCCCCGACAATTTGTCCACAACATGACCACCATGATAGGCTATCACGTCTCCTTCTGCTTGTCAAGCGAAAAATGCGAGCAGATGGGCAGGTCGGCAGATGGGCAGGTCGGCAGATGGGCAGGTGGTGAGATGGGCAGGTCGGCAGATAGTGAAAGTACGGTCCGTCATGCTGAGCGAAGCGAAGCATGTGCATTCGCCGCCCTAAGAACGAACAAATGCAGATTCTTCGCGGAGTTTACCCCGAGCACCCAGAGCGAGATCCCTTCACTTCGTTCAGGACAGGCTCTTCGCTCCGCTCAGGATGACAGCGAAGGGCTCGGAATGACAGAGCCTGACAATTTTGCCCACCTACCCATCTGCCTACCTGCCCATCTGCCGATCTCCCGACCTGCCCATCTGCCGACTGCCCACTTTCCCCTTGACATTCTACCTGAAGGGCGCTACCTTCCCCTAGTATGTCTACCAAAGAGCAACGAGAACGCATTGAACTTCTGCAAGGAACCTTGGACCTGCTGATTCTTCGCACGCTGCGGCTGGGCCCGACGCACGGGCACGCCATTGCCAAGGCGATTGAATTCCGATCCGAGGACGTGCTGCAGGTCGAGCAGGGGTCCCTCTACCCTGCCCTGCATCGGCTCATCAAGCGGGGCTGGATATCCGTCCAGGACGGCACCTCGGAAAACAATCGGCGGGCCAAGTTCTACCGGCTGACGGCCAGGGGAAGGCGCCAATTAGAGGTCGAGACCGGCAAATGGGACAAGCTGGCGGGAGCCATCGCGCGCATTCTCAGGCCCGCTGAATCGGAAGGCGAATCATGAGCCGCCGCAAACGCATGATGGAAGACCTCGACCAGGACATCCGCGACTTCATCGAGCGCGAGACGCAGGACAACATCGAGCGCGGCATGCCGCCCGAGGAAGCTCGTTATGCGGCCTTGCGCAAGTTTGGCAACGTCACACAGGTCAAGGAAGACACGCGTGAAGTCTGGAGCTTAGTTTGGCTCGAGCAGCTTTGGCAGGACGTGCGCCACGCAGTGCGCCAGCTCGGCCGTACCCCCGGTTTCGCGGCGATGGCAGTGCTTACGCTAGCACTGGGTATCGGCGCTACCACGGCCATCTTCACCGTCGTCAATGCGGTACTTCTGCGCCCGTTGCCTTACCCGCACGCTGAGGAGCTGGTTTATGTGCATGAGATTTTAGACAATTACGGTGCGACTGGTGTTGCGGGCGTCAGTGAGTTTGCCGCCTGGAGGGATCAGAGCCGCACTCTCAACCCAGTGGCTGCCTACACGGATTCGTGGTTCAACCTCGCGGGAGGCGGTGATCCCGAGCGAATTACTGCCGGCTTGGCCACCTCCGCGTTTTTCTCGCTTTTGGGTGTTCGCCCCCTGACCGGCCGACTGTTTCTACCCGAGGAAGATCGTCCTGGTGGCCCGCCCGTAGCGGTTCTAAGTGAAGCGTTGTGGAAACGCCGATACAGAGGCGAAGCTTCTGTGATCGGCAGTAGCGTCACCTTGGACGGCAAGGCTTACACCGTAGCCGGAGTGCTTCCCCGCACATTCGTTCTTCCCGCTGACTCCAAGATTGACTATGCCCTTTGGGTGCCGCTGATAGCGAACCAAACGGGGGCGGGGCCGATGGGCGTTGTTCGAGTCATCGGTCGGCTCAGAGCCGGAATGAGGCTAGAAACCGCGCGGTCGGAGCTAAACACAATCTTGCGTTCCACCCGGGCAGGAGGGCCAGAGGGTTGGGTGAAGAGCGTGACGCTCTCAACTTGGCAAGAGCAAATTACGCAGAAATCCCGGCTTTCCTTGTTGCTTTTCCTCGGAGCGGTGGGCTTTCTGCTCCTCATCGCCTGCGTCAACGTTGCCAACCTGTTGCTCTCACACGCCGCCACGCGACAAAAAGAGATGGCCGTACGGCTGGCGGTGGGTGCGGGGACGAGGAGAATCATCCGGCAACTCCTCACGGAGAGCGGGCTGCTGGCTCTGTTGGGCGGGGTGCTCGGGCTGGCGTTGGCGCACTCCGCGAAGGATCTGCTGGTCACATTTATTTCTTCCAACCTCCCGGCGCTGGAACCCATCCGTCTCGATTACCGTGTCCTTGCCTTTTGCTTGGCCTTGGCCGTAGTCACCGGACTGGCGTTCGGCGTGGCTCCTGCACTTCAGGCCTCCAGGGTTTCGTTGAATGAAGTGCTGAAAGAAGCGAAGCGTAGCGCGTCCGAACCTCGATCCGGCATGCCTTTCCGCGACCTGCTCCTTATCTCCGAGACTGCCCTGGCCATGATGCTTCTGGTAGGCGGCGGCCTGCTGTTCCGCAGCTTCCTACGGGTGCGTGGGATCGACTTGGGATTCAAATCAAAGAACGTCCTGAGCATGACGGTAGACCTGACACCCTCCGAATACACCACGCCCAATGTCCAAGCAGCGTTCTTCCAACAACTGATGGAGAAGATTAGGGGCCTCGAAGGCGTCCAAGCGGTGGCGGGCAGTAGTTGCCCTCCCTTGGGAAATCGCGAGACTTCGGTAACGACGCGCCTGAACGTCGAAGGCCAGGGCGTAGACGTCCCGGATGCCAGAACCACAGCGGTGAGTCCGGATTATTTCCGAGCGATGGGAATTCCGCTCATGCAAGGGCGCTATTTTACGGAAGCTGACCATGAAAGCTCACTGAACGTGGCGATTGTCGATGAATCCTTCGCGCGCCGCTATTGCCCCGGCGGTAAATGTCCGGGCGGAAGGATCGTGAGTTGGGTTCGCAGGAGGGAGTGGCTGACCATCGTGGGGGTCGTGGCCAATGCTCGGGACTCGGCAGAGGCCGAGCCACACCCGAAGGTCTACCTTCCTTTCTCGCAGGCAAGCGAACCTTACATGACTATGCTCGTGCGCACCGCCGGAAACCCCAAGTTGTGGACTTCGGCTGTGCGCAGCCAGGTTGCAAGCGTCGACAAAAATCAGCCCCCGCACGACCTGATGACGTTGGAGGATCTGCGCACGCAATCCCTGACGCCGAGGCGGGTCAGCGTGCTTCTGGTGGGCGCATTCGCTGCGCTGGGGTTGATCCTGGCATCGGTCGGCATCTATGGCGTGGTGTCCTACTCCGTGAGCCAGCGTACGCATGAGATAGGTATTCGCATGGCTTTGGGCGCCGCACGTGGCGATGTGCTGAAGGTCGTGTCGGGGCCAAGGCTTCGCGCGGTGTTGATCGGAACAGGACTCGGCGTGGCAGCGTCGATTGGACTCACTCGCTTCCTACAATCCATGCTTTTCGACGTCAAGCCCACTGACCCGGCAACATTCGTTAGCGTCTCGTTCATTCTTCTCGCGGTAGCGTGGCTTGCTTGCTACATCCCGGCGCGCCGGGCGACCAAAGTAGATCCCATGGTGGCACTGCGCCATGAGTGACGGAGGAAAACGATGAGTCGCTGGGCTCGATTGTTCAGGCGTCGCAAGCGCATGATGGAAAACCTCGACCAGGATATCCGCGACTTCATCGAGCGAGAGACTCAGGACAACATCGAGCGCGGGATGTCGCCCGATGAAGCTCGTTATGCGGCACTGCGCAAGTTTGGCAACGTGACACGCGTCAAGGAAGAGACCCGAGAGTTGTGGAGTTTCGTTTGGCTCGAGCAACTCTGGCAGGACATTCTCTTCGGCCTTCGCATGCTGCGCAAAGCCCCCGGCTTTACCGCCGTGGCGGTGCTGTTGCTGGCACTGGGTATTGGGGCAAACACCGCGATGTTCTCCGTTGTCAACGCGGTGCTTCTGCATCCCTTACCGTATTCCCACCCGGAGCGCATTGTCTTTCTCTGGGGAGCGCCCGTCATCGAACATGTTACTGAACCCAAGCCCTATGGGGCGATGGTTCTTGCCGGCTGGTTTACGCACGCGCGTTGTTTCGAGGATAAGGCGATTTACCAGACCGGTGATGTGAATATGGCCGGGGCCGATTGGCCTGAACGTGTCAAGGCTGCGCAGGTTACGTCGGATTTCTTTCGTCTTCTCGGGATTCAGCCTTTAGGCCGCGGCTTCCTCGGCCAGGATTCCGTTCCTGGACGCGACCAGGTTGCGGTGCTGAGCGACCAACTATGCCGCCGCTTCGGTGCGCCCGGGGATGTGATTGGCAGATCAGTACTGGTGAACGGGGCGCCGTTTACCGTGGTCGGCATCATGCCTGCCGGGTTCACGTATCCCGGCAAGACTCAAATCTGGATGCCGCTTCCCCTGCCCTGGACGTTTGCCGCCAGCCACCTGAACGGCCAAGCCGTCTACTTCACGCCCATAGCGCGCCTTCGCCCAGGAGTCAGTTTGGAGCAAGCTCGCGACGAGGTGATCCGAGTTGCCTTCCCGGCGTCGCGAACTAACTCCAGGGTGGCGAGCCGGGATTTTGAACTCAAACCCCTACGGGAGGTTTTGATCGCCAATGATCGTCCTGTGCTCTGGCTGCTGCTGGGCGCCGTCGCATTCGTGCTGCTGATCGCGTGCGCGGACGTCGCTAACCTGCTGCTCGCCCGCGCGGTGGCGCGAGAGAGGGAGATGACCGTGCGCGCCGCGCTGGGAGCAAGCAGCTTGCGCCTTATGCGCCAAAACCTGGTGGAAAGTCTCTTGATCTCAGGCTTCGGCGGCTTGGCGGGGTTGTTGCTGGCGACTTGGAGCCTGAGCGCCATCCGACTCCTGATGCCTTCCAACATGCCGCTGGCCGCGCCAATTCGCATCGACGGCGGTGTCCTGGCCTTCACGCTGGGCGTTTCCCTGGCGAGCGGCCTGCTGTTCGGATTGTTCCCTTCGCTTCATGCTTATCGATCCGATCTCAGCCGGTCGCTCAAAGAAGGTGGAAACCTTGCCACGTCGGACCGTGGCCTGTTGGGGCACACCCGCTCTTTGTTGACGATTTCAGAAGGGGCGCTGTCGCTGGTATTGCTCGTAGGCGCGGGGTTGTTCCTGCGGAGTTTTGCCCGATTAAGCCAAGTCAATCCCGGATTCACCACCGAGCGGCTTTTGACGACAGAGGTCAACCTCGCCGAAAGTGTTTACCAGGCATCGGCGAAGCGGAATGAGTTTCTTGACGGCGTCCTGGAACGCGTCTCGGCGCTTCCCGGCGTGCGCAGCGCTGCCTTCACCAGCAACCTTCCTCTCAGCGGCACGGTCGCAACCTCGGCTTTTCAGATGGGGGTGAAAGAAGAATCCCATCAGCCGCCTCCCGTGGGCGATTCCAAATACGCTCTGTTGACAGCGGTCAGCCCCAGCTACTTCCGCACCATGGGCATTCCGCTGCTCGGGGGACGCTTGTTTGTGGATGGGGACCGTGACGCGGCGCCGAAAGTGGCGATTGTCAGTGAATCCCTGGCTCACGCTTATTGGGGGAGCGAGAGTCCGCTTGGCAAACACGTTAGTCTCCCGGGACCACAGCCGGACTGGCGGGAGATTGTTGGGGTGGTCGGCGACACGCGGCACGCGGGACTTTCTGCCGAGCCCTCCGAAGAGCTTTACTTTCCCCTGCGGCAAAACGCGAGTTGGACTGACTTCCTGATTATCCGCACCGAGGGCCCCCCAACCTTGATCAGTGCCGAGGTTCGACGCGCGGTGGCGCAGGTGGACCGGAACGAGCCTCTCTCCGATTTCCTTACCATGCAGGAACACGTTTCCAACTCGATGGCGCCCTCGCGCTTTCGCACCGTGCTGCTCAGCATCTTCGCGGCCCTCGCCTTGACGCTGGCGGTGGTGGGCCTTTACGGCGTGATGTCCTACACCGTCAGCCGGCGCACCCACGAGATCGGCGTCCGCATGGCCATGGGCGCCCGGCGGGAGGATGTGCTGAGATTGGTGGTCGGGCAGGGATTCAAGCTGGCCATGGTGGCAGTGGCGATTGGGATCATCGGCGCCCTGGCGCTTGTGCGCACTTTGTCGAGCCTGCTTTACGGTATCAGGCCGCTTGACCCGCTTACGTTCGTCGTTGCAGCGCTGGCGCTGACGGCAGCCGCTTTGCTCGCGACCTACCTTCCCGCCCGCCGAGCAACGAAGGTCGATCCCATGGTCGCGCTGAGGTATGAATGAAGCTATCAGCGGTCAGCTATCAGCTCTCAGCAACGCGGACTGGCGCAGACCTCTGGTCCTGGAGGTCTGCGAGTTCGCGAAGCGAACCTCTTGGGGTGATGGCCGATACACAATTACGGTTCGCCCTAGCGAACCTCGCAGACCTCAAAAACCGGATGTCTGCGCCAGCCAGCCGATCAGGGGGTATCCAGGGGATTGAAGAACTTGAGGCTGGGAAAACGCGCGAAGTCGCGATCGGTGGTGGCGAGGGCGGCGCCATGCTCGATGGCCAGGGCGGCCAGGTGGGCGTCCGTAACCAGAGGTCCGCGGGCCTGCCCCTTGGTCATCATCTCGCGCAATATCTCCCAATGCCTTTCGCCGGGATTGAGGAGGGTAACCGTGGGGCTTTCAAACCAGCCGACGACGATAGCGATGGCTTCATCCAGGGTCGGAGCGTCTCTGCGAAGGCGCGTGTTTGTGCCCACACGCAAAAAAGCGAGCACCGCCGCCCAAGCCAGCCCTACCGGTTCGTCGCCGGAAAGCGTATTTTCGAGCCAGCGGCGGGCCACCGAATGATGGGCCGAACCGGCGTCGTGAGCGTAGAGGAGGAGGTTGGCGTCGACCAGAATCATCGGTGATAGGGACCTTCAGCCTCTTCAAGGAGATCCCAAACCTTGTCGTAGTTGAAGCCTGGACTACCCCAGGACCGCGCCTTGATGCGGTAAGGAGGAAGCGCAGCGGCTTTCACTCGGACGTTCAAGCCCGTGCGCAAAACGCGGTTGACGACTTGCTTGAAGGGCTCGCCGGATTTGCGCGCTTCGGCGCGCAGCTTGGCCGCCACATCGTTATCGAGGGTCAAGGTGGTTCGCACACCTTGATGCTATGCCCTGGCCATCACGATGTCAAGCGGTTCTGAATGAGAAAAGCTATGAATAACTGGTTTCGATTCTTCAGCCGCCGCAAACGCATGATGGAAGACCTTGACCAGGACATCCACGACTTCATCGAGCGCGAGACTCAGGACAATATCGAGCGCGGGATGCCGCCGGACGAAGCACATTACGCAGCCTTGCGCAAGTTCGGCAATGCGGTGCGAGTCAAGGAGGAGACACGAGACGTGTGGAGCTTTAATTGGCTTGAGCAACTCTGGCAGGACACTCGCTTCGGGATCCGGATGCTGGTGGGGAACCCCGGATTTGCGGCGGTGGCGGTGTTATCGCTGGCTCTCGGCATCGGCGTGAACAGCACCATCTTCAGCGTCGTCAGCACCATGCTGCTGCGCAAGCCGCCTGTCAAAGACCCTGACGGACTGATGGTGCTTTCCAGCAAAAACGTCGGGGCAGTCGGCGCCGGTGACGAGGCCAGCCGGTCACCCGTATCACCGCCTGACTTTCTGGACTGGCGCGCACAGGCAACGGCCTTCTCCGAAATCGCCGCGGCCTCGTCGTTTGAAAATGATATCCAGGCCACGCTGAGCGGCGGAAACCAGCCGGAGCGCGTGCCGAGCGGCGAGGTTTCGGCGAATTACTTTCAGGTACTGGGCGTCTCCCCGCTGCTGGGGCGAGCCTTCCTGCCGGGTGAGGACCAGTCCGGCCACGACCGCGTGGCCCTGTTGCGTGCCGATCTGTGGGAAAGCCGGTTTGGCGCCGATCCGCACGTGCTGGGGCGAACGGTCAAAGTCAACGGAGATACCTACACAATAATCGGGGTCATGCCGGACACGCTCCGGAGCTTCTGGATGTTCCCCGAGCAGCTCTGGATTCCGCTCGTCTTCACGCCCGCGCAGTTGAGCCCTGCCGCACGCGCTCAGCGCAACCTCAGCGTCTTCGGGCGGCTGAAGCCGGGCGTGAGCGAGGCCCAGGCCCGCTCGGAGCTCGAGACCATCGCGCAACGCATCGCCCGGAGCAATCCCGAAACCAACAAAGACTGGGGTGCGAACGTCCTGACGGTACAGCAGTTCGCCATTCAGGAAAGCAACTCCCGGACGGCGCTGATGTTCCTGATGGCGGTCGTGGGATTCGTCCTCGTCATTGCCTGCGCCAACGTCGCCAGTCTGCTGGTGGCGCGCAACGCCGCGCGCCAGCGTGAGTTCGCGGTTCGCGCGGCGCTCGGCGCCGGCGGATTTCGCCTGGCCCGCCAACTTCTTTCCGAGTGCCTGCTGCTCGCACTTCTCGGCGGCGGCCTGGGACTGGTGTTCGCCGCGTGGGGCTTACACTTTCTGCGCGGTGCATTCAACTGGAATGAGTGGTCCGTGTTGATCGCCGAACAACTTTCCATCGATCGCAACGTACTGCTGTTCACGCTGGCGGTTTCGGCCGTGTCAGCGATGATCTTTGGCCTCGCGCCGGCCTTTCAGATTTCCCGCCGGGACCCGAATGCCGGACTCAAACAAAGTTCGCGATCGGCGACTGCGGGCCTCGAGCATCACCGTTTGCAGAACCTCCTGGTGGCCGCCCAGCTTGCGCTGTCGCTGATCCTGCTGGTGGGCGCGGGGCTGTTCGTCGAAAACTTCCTCGAAGAGATGCAGGAAAAACCCGGCATGAATCCGCACAATCTGCTGACCGCGACGGTTGTGTTGACGGGCGCCGGCTACAAGGATGCGGCGCGCCAAGCCGCTTTCAGCCAGAACGTGCTCCGCCAGCTTTCAGGCATTCCGGCGGTTCAATCAGCGGCGATCTCGACCGACCTGCCTTACACGTTTCCGGGCTACGCGCGAATTGCGGTTGAAGGCCGCCCGGGGCCCAAGACCGAGCAGCAGGCCCAATCAGCATACTTCGCGGTGAGCCCCGGTTATTTTCACGCCGCCCAGATTTCGCTGCGCGAGGGCCGCGAATTCACGCTTGCCGATAACAACGGCTCTGTTCCGGTAGCTATTGTGAATGAAGAGTTCGCGAAGAAGTTCTTCCCCAGCGAGAATCCGATGGGACGCCACATTGGCATCACGCATCCTGACGAGGCTCGAAGCGGCTCGATGCCAACCGGAAAATGGAGCGAAATCGTCGGTGTGGCGCGGAACGTTAACGAATACGTGGGACAGCGGACCCCACGGCCTCAAGTTTTCGAACCATTCCTTCAGCGGCCCGACCCGATGATGAGACTCCTGGTCCGCACGCGCACTGAGCCCGCGGCCTTCGCCTCGCCACTGCGCGGCGCGATATACAGCGTGGACAAGGACCAGCCGGTTACCGACCTCAGGACCATGGATCGCGTGCTGCAGGACTCCGGCCAGGGAGACAACATTATGGCGGAACTGATGGCCGCATTCGCCGGGATCGCATTGGCCATGGCGGCGGTGGGGATCTATGGCCTCATCGCTTATCTTGTTGGCCGGAGGATACACGAGGTGGGAGTGCGCATGGCACTGGGCGCGAGTAGACGCGAGGTGCTGCTGATGGTGCTACGCGGCTCGATGCGCATGGTATTGGCAGGCGTCGCCTTTGGGTTCCTGGTTTCGCTCATGCTGCCGCGGCTGGTGGCGGCCACCTTTCAGGACGTCCACATGAGCTACCGCAACTGGATCATCGCCGGCACGCCTCTCGCAGTGATGCTGGTGGCGCTCGCCTCCTCCTATCTGCCTGCACGGCGCGCGGCCAAGGTCGATCCGAATGTGGCGTTGAGATATGAATAATGGAGGAGCGCTATGAGTCGCTGGGGTTGGTTGATACGCCGCAAGCGCATGATGGAAGACCTCGACCAGGACATCCGCGACTTCATCGAGCGCGAGACTCAGGACAACATCGAGCGCGGCATGCCGCCGGAGGAAGCGCGCTACGCGGCCCTGCGCAAGTTCGGCAATGTAGTGCGGGTCAAGGAAGAAACGTGGGAGGTGTGGAGCATGGTTAGGCTTGAGCAAATATGGCAAGACCTTCGGCAAGGGGCTCGGATGCTGGCCAAGAATCCGAGCTTGACGGTGGTTGCGGTGCTCACGCTGGCGCTGGGGATTGGCGCGAACACGGCGATCTTCAGCCTCGCAAACGCCGTTTTACTGCGGAACTTGCCGGTTGCAGATCCTCGCGGGCTGGTGTTGTTCTCAGACAGCCCCGACGATGGGTTTTCGATGACCACCGACATCCCTTCAGGGCGGCAAACGCTCTTCTCTTACCCGTTTTATCTCCATGTGCGCGACCACAGCAGGCTGTTTCAGGGAATTTGCGCATTCCAAACTTCCGTTGACACACTGACGGTCCGGGCGGATCGTCCGAGTGGGGGTGGCGCTGCGGAAGTCGCACTTGGGAAAACGGTTTCTGGAAACTTCTTCTCCGTGCTGGGCGTGGGGGCTGCCATGGGCCGGACGCTCACGCCGGCTGATGACCAGCCAGCCGCGCCGCCCGTGGCCATGGTGAGTTTCAACTACTGGCAGGACAGGCTGGGTGGCGACCCCGCCATTGTGGGGCGTCCGATAGCCATTGACGGGGTGCCGATGGCCGTCGTGGGCGTAGCGCCGCGAGGGTTTTTTGGAGTCAGGATGGAAGCGTATTCCGCCGATTTCTGGATACCGCTCAGCGTGCGGCCGCGCCTCACCCTGACGGTGATGCCGCAGGCGAAGTCTCTGCTCGCCGATCCGAACACGTACTGGCTGAACATGATGGGCCGCCTCACCCCTGGGGCAAGCCTGGAAGCGGCGCGCGCGGAGGCCGACGGCGAGTTGCGCCAATATCTAACTGGGCGTGCCGGGTTGAAGATCAGCGAGGCTGAGCGGCAGCAAATCCAGCACGCTTATGTGCCGCTCGCTCCGGGCGGACGAGGGCTTTCCCATTTGCGGCATGAGTCTTCCGAGCCCCTGCGCATTCTTCTTGCGATTGTGGCCTTAGTGCTGTTGATCGCGTGCGCGAACGTCGCCAGCCTGATGCTGGCGCGCGTGACGGCGCGCCAGAAGGAGATGGCGACGCGCCTGGCGCTGGGCGGAACGCGCGGGAGGCTGGTGCGGCAAATACTCACGGAAAGCGTACTGCTGGCGATGACGGGTGGGGTGGCGGGCGCGATTCTGGCTTTCTGGGGGGTTCACGTTCTGCTGGCCGCGGTGGCCGCGAAGATCCCGCTGAACGTCACGCCGAACCTGGCCGTGCTCTCATTTGCGGTGGCCGTTTCGCTCTTGACCGCGGTTCTTTCCGGCCTCGCCCCGGCACTTCGCTCGTCGCGCGCGGACCTGGTTCCGGCACTGAAAGAAGGGCGACTGCCGGGCATCGAGGAGCGGACTCGACTGGGGCTGGGGAAAAACCTCGTGGTCTTTGAGATTGCCGCCTCGTTGGTGCTGCTCGTGGCGGCCGGGTTACTGCTCCACAGCCTGGTCGATCTCGAAAAACAGGACCTCGGTTTTCGACCGGAGCACGTTCTGCTGGTGAACATCGACCCGCACCTGGCCGGCTACAAACCGAGCGAGTTGGCAAGCCTCTACCGCACGCTGCTGGATCGAGTCGGCGCCCTGCCCGGCGTCCGCTCAGCCAGCATCGGAACGAACAGTCCGATGAGCGGCAGTTCGGGCGGGTTCGAAGTATCTGTGGAGGGCCAGCCGCCTCCCGCCGGCGGTGTCAGCCCGCAAGTGGAGGTAGCAGGGCCCGGGTACTTCGATACAGAAGGGATGAGCATCCTTGCAGGCCGCCCTATCTCCACGCGTGACACCGCCGCCTCTTCTCCCGTGGCGGTGGCCAATGAAGCGTTTGTGCGGAAATTCATACCTAGCGGCAATCCTATCGGAAGACGGTTCAGTGCGGGGCCAATGTTCGAGCCGCCGGGACTTGAAATCGTCGGCGTGGCCAGAGACGCGAGGTTTATGAGTCCGCGGGAAGCCGCGGAGCCGATGGTCTTTCTCTCCGCCTTCCAACTGGAATCGGTCATGACTTCCGTCAACGAGATGGAAATCCGGACCGTGGGCGATCCGACGAGCGTCACTGGAGAAGTGCGTCTGGCGATCCACCAAATCGACTCCAACCTGCCCATAACCAATGTTACGACGCTTGCCGCCCAAGTAAGCAACTCGATGGGACCAGCGCGCGTGATTTCAGCCCTTACAGGCCTTTTTGGGATTCTAGGTCTCGCCCTGGCTTGCGTGGGACTGTACGGAATCATGGCTTACAGCGTGGCGCGAAGGACGCACGAACTCGGCGTTCGTATGGCGCTCGGGGCGCAGAAGGGCGAAATCCTCAAAATGATCATGGGGCACGGACTCAGGCTGACACTGATTGGTCTCGCCATCGGCGCCGCCGGGGCGCTCGCGCTGACGCGCCTTATGACAAACCTGCTTTACGGGGTCAGGCCGAGCGACCCGCTGACGTTCATCGCCGTCTCGCTTCTGCTCACGATGGTCGCGCTGCTCGCGTGCTATATTCCCGCACGACGAGCGATGAAGGTCGATCCCATGGTGGCGCTGCGCTATGAGTGACGGAGGAAAGCTATGAGTCGGTTGTTCAGCCGCCGCAAGCGCATGATGGAAGACCTCGATCAGGACATCCGCGACTTCATCGAGCGCGAGACTCAGGACAACATCGAGCGCGGCATGGCGCCGGAGGACGCGCGCTATGCAGCGCTGCGCAAGTTCGGCAACGTAACGAGCGTTAAGGAAGAAACGTGGGACGTGTGGAGCCTCGTCTGGCTCGAGCGGCTGTGGCAGGACGTTCGCTTTGGCTTGCGCATGTTCCGCAAGAATACTGCTTTCACCGCCGTGGCGGTCGCGACGCTGGCGCTTGGCATCGGGGCCAACACGGCAATCTTCACCGTCATTGACGCTGTACTACTGCGTCCCTTGCCCTATCCGGATCCGGGCAGAGTGGTCTGGGTCACGGAACTCATGCCGCAGTCGGGCCGCGACACCGTTCTCACGCCCGAGTACGCCGCGTGGGAGAAAGAGCAAAAGGTCTTCGACCAGTTCGGGGCTTTCAGTGTTACGCGGGGCATCAATCTCGCGGCAGGTACGCGCCCGGAACGCATCCTGGCCGGGCATGTGACTCAGAGTTTCTTCCCTGTTCTGGGAATCGAACCTGCGCGGGGCCGCGCTTTCCTGCCGGGAGAAGAACGACCCGGACACAACCACGTTGCAATTCTCAGCCACGATCTGTGGCAAGGCTACTTCAATAGCGACCCGAACATTCTGGGCAGATCAATAGTTCTAGACGGGGTGAGTTACAGCGTGATCGGCGTGATGCCGCGCCGCTTCTTCCATCCGGGCTCGGCCGGTGTAGGCGTCTGGCTGCCGGACGCCGTGTGGCCAGGATACGAGCGCCCCGGCAAGGCAATGGGCATCGTCAGTGTCATCGGGCGGCTGAAGCCCGGCGTCAGCGTGGAGCGCTCCCAGGCAGCATTGGAAGTCATCGCGCGCCATATGGATAATCAGTATCCTCCGCCGTGGTCGCGTTACCACGCCGGTGCTCATGCCAGAGTCATTCCCCTGCACGATTGGCTTACCCATGATGTTCGCCCCGCGTTGTACGTGATGCTGGGGGCTGTCGGCCTTGTTTTGTTGATTGCGTGTGCGAATGTGGCCAACTTACTGCTGGCGCGGGCTGTGTCGCGCGAAAAGGAAATCGCAATTAGGGCCGCCATCGGCGCCGGCCGCTCCCGCCTGGTGCGGCAGATGCTTACTGAGAGCACTCTGCTGGCTGTCTGCGGCAGCGCGCTCGGGCTCCTGCTTGTTCCCCTGCTGACCACCATCCTGCGATCGTACGTGCCGGAATCCCTGCCCGGACATCTCCGACTTGACTTCCAGGTGCTGGGCTTGACACTGGCTTGCGCCCTCGCCACGGGTATCCTATTCGGACTCGCCCCGGTCTTCGCCGCAGCCAAGCTGCGCCTCACAGATTCCCTCAAAGAAAGCGCAGGTCACTTCGGTGAGTCGAAATCGCATCGACGGCTGCGCAGCGCTTTGCTCATTGCGCAGTTGGGCCTTTCCCTGGTGTTGCTGATCGGGGCAGGCCTTTTGGTAAGGAGCTTCCTGCAGCTTCTTAAAGTCAACTCGGGCATCGACCCTCACAACGTGCTCACCGCCGAAGTGTGGCTGACGCCTGAGAATGTCTACAACCCTGTTCGCCAGAGGGAGTTCTTTCAGCAGGTGCTGGAGCGCGCCCGAATGATTCCCGGAGTGGAATTTGCCGGAGCAACAACCGAGATGCCATTTACCATGTTTAACGCCCTTGGGAACGGTCTGAGGGCGGAAGGTCAGCCCGAGCCTGGGATTGACCTCACCTATTGTCCGGCAACCGTCTCCCCCGGCTACTTTCAAGCCATGGGGATCAAGTTGCTTTCGGGCCGGTTCTTCGACGAGCGAGACGCGGAGGGGACGCCGCAGGTCGTGATTCTCGACCAGAGCCTGGCCCGCGCCCTTTTTCCCACACAAGACGCAGTAGGAAAACGCATCCGAATGGAAGATTCCTGGCCAACCGTGGTGGGTGTGGTGGCAGATACTCACCATCTCGGCCTCAGCCAAAGAGTGACCCCTGAGCTGTACACGTCCTATTTGCAGGGGCCGTCGGGTTTTATGGATATTGTGCTGCGAACGTCGTCAGACCCGTTGAGTCAGGCCCCGGCGCTGCGCAATGCAGTTCTCGCAGTCGATAGAAGCCTGCCCTTGGCGGATGTGAAAACCATGGAGCAGCGAGTTGGTGAATCTCTGTCCACTCGGCGAGAGCGACTCCTGCTGCTCGGGACGTTCGCGGTGCTGGCATTACTGATCGCGGCCAGCGGAGTCTACGGAGTGACCGCATATTCGGTCACCCGGCGGACTCATGAAATTGGCGTGCGGCTGGCAATGGGTGCACAACCTCAAGACGTCATGAGAATGATGATGGCGCAAGGCCTGCGCACAATTCTCCTCGGAATCGGCGTGGGGTTTGCCGGAGCGCTCGCTTTATCACGAGGACTAACCAGCTTTCTCTTCAATACTCCCACCACCGACCCACTGACTTTTGCCGTTGTTTCCTTGCTCCTCGCCGGAATCGCCTGCCTGGCGGTCTATATCCCCGCGCGCCGGGCGACCAGGGTCTATCCCATCGTTGCTCTGAGGTACGAGTAACTCACGCCCCCTCGACGCCGGAAGCTTTCTTAGCGCGACGGGTGGAAGAAGTACCTGAGCAAAAGGGCTGTTTAAACCTCGGCCCAGGCACAAATGTGGCGCGGGCGTCCCGCCCGCTGTCGCGGGGGCGTCTCGCCCCCGCCGGAACTCGCGGGCGAGACGCCCGCACCACAAGTGGAAGGCAACACGGGAACGATTCTTCTGCACGGTGTCCTTCCTCCTGCTAAAATGGCGCTGCCCGGGGCGGTCATTAGAGCCGCCCCTATTTCGGGGAGGACGAACAGCGATGGACGCAATTGAGGTGTTGAAGACGCGGCGGTCGGTACGCGCCTACAAAAACGAACCCGTACCAAAGAACATACTCGAGGAAATCATTGATTGCGGGCGGCTGGCAGCCACCGCCATCAACATACAGCCTTGGGAATTCGTGGTCGTGACGGAGTCCGCGATGCTCCGTAAGATTGCAGATATTACGGACTACGGGAAGTTCATTGCCCAGGCAGGGGCGTGTGTGGTGGTGCTGTGCAACGACACGAAGTATTACCTCGAAGACGGCAGCGCTGCGACGCAGAATATTCTGCTCGCCGCACGCGCGCACGGATTAGGCTCGTGCTGGGTGGCGGGGGATAAGAAGTCTTATGCTTCCATCATCTGCCGTCTGGTCAGTGCACCCGCAAGCTGCAGGTTGGTTAGCTTGATTCCGATCGGCTACCCGGCAGAAACGCAGGAACAGCCGAAGCGGCGCCTTTCGGACGTTTTGCATTGGGAGAAGTATTGAGCGCCATGAGTGTCAAGCTTCAACTTGCGCTCGATTTCCTTGAACTCGAGGAAGCCTTAGGCCTGCTCGAAAAAGTCTACTCCTTTGCCGACATTATCGAGGTTGGAACTCCCAGCGTGATTCGGTACGGGATGGAGGCGGTTCGCAGGATCAAGCGGAGCTATGCCGCTAAGACAATCCTGGCCGATCTGAAGATCATGGATGCCGGCGAAGGGGAAGCGAGCTTGGGATTTGAGGCCGGAGCCAGCATCGTGACCGTAATGGGCGTTGCGCACAACGAAACAATACGGGGCGCGGTGCGTGCGGCTGCGAAGTTCGGCGGCCAGATCATGGCTGATCTGATGGCGGTTCCCTCCCCCGCACGGCGCGCCCAGGAACTGGAAGAACTCGGCTGCGGTATCTTGTGTGTCCACACCGCGACAGACGCGCACCAATCCGGCGAGCAAGCGTTTGAGGGTGTGAGGCTGCTCCGCTCCAAACTCTCCAAGGCCCTGATTGCCGTGGCGGGGGGAATTGATGTGAGCAGCGCAGGAGCGGCCTGTGAAGCAGGCGCGGACATCCTGGTGGTGGGCAGCGGGATCGTCAAGGCCCAGGAGCCGCGCGAAGCGGCCCGCGCCCTCCACGAAACCTGCGTCGGGTGGGTGCGGAGGTAGTTCATGCGCTTCCGTGAAGATGAAAAGGTGGTGCTCAAGGAAATTGGGCAGACTCTCGATCGAGTTGACCCCGCCGCCGTGGAACAGATGGTTCAGTTTCTTGCGCAAGCCAAGAGCGTTTTCGTTGCCGGCGCCGGGCGCTCAGGGTTGATGATCCGCAGTTTCGCTATGCGCTTGGCGCATCTTGGCCTCTCCGTGCAAGTGGTCGGCGACGTGACGACACGCGGCATCGGGCGCGGGGACGTTCTGCTGGTCGCCTCCGGTTCGGGCGAGACTCGGGGAAACGTGTCCATGGCGCAGAGCGCGATCGAGAGCGGAGCTAAAGTCGGAGTCATCACCATCTTCCCCGAGTCGTCGCTCGCCAAGCTCGCGGAACGGATGGTGGTGATTCCTGCCCCGACGCCCAAAAGCGGACGGCAGAATCCTGAGACCTCGATTCAGCCGATGGGGACCCTCTTCGAGCAGAGTCTGCTCGTTACCCTGGATGTGATGGTGATGATGCTGATGGAGAAGCTCGGTCAGACTTCGGAACAAATGTTCAAGCTCCACGCAAACCTCGAGTGAGCCCTTCAGGCGGGCGCGCGAAGCGAAAGGGCTTGCTTTGCGACCTTCGCGTGCTTTGCGACTTGGTGTGAAACCGGCCTGTCTTATTGCGGGAAACTGCTCGGCGGGGTGATCTTCTGCCAGCCTTCTCCGTTTAGCGAATCCAGAAACGCCAGCAGATCCTGCTTCGTTTCTTCGTCCAAGTAGAACGGTGTGAGCCGGGTATCGAGGTGAGGATTAGGCTCACCTCCTTTGGCGTAGAGATCCAACACCTCTCCCAAAGTCTTGAAGCGGCCGTCGTGCATATAGGGAGCGCGGTGGGAAAGATCGCGCAGGGTGGGTATTTTGAATTTCCCGAAATCTGCGCGCTTCCTGGTGACCGCTTCGCGCCCGGGGTCGGGATGAAGAATGTCCATTCCAATTCCGAGGTTGGCGAACTTTTCCGTCGTAAGGTCCGGGCCGGCGTGGCATTCGGCGCATTCACCTTTGCGATTGAAGAAGTCCAGGCCATCCTTCTGAGATTTGCTAAGGGCGGACTTGTCCCCAGCGAGGTAGCGATCATAGGCGGAATTTCCGGAGACGATGGTGCGCTCGAAGGTGGCGATTGCCTTCGAGACGCGGTCGAAGTTGATGGTGCTGTCTCCGAAAGCGGAAGCGAAAAGCGGGGCATAGCCTTTAATTCCCTGGAGCGTTTGAACCACCCGCTCAGCCGTCATTCCCATCTCGTCGGGATTCGTCACCGGAACGATGACCTGCACCTCCAGAGTGGGGGAACGGCCATCCCAGAATTCTGACCTGCCCCATGCACGATTAATCAGCGTTTGAGGGTGGCGCGTACCCTGCTTTCCATCCACGCCTTTTGAGAGTGCAGTGCTTGCCGAAAAGGCGTGCTGCGGTTCGTGGCAGAACGCACAGGAAACGATGCCATTTGAGGAAAGGCGGCCATCGAAAAACAAGATCCTTCCAAGCTCGGCACGCCCCGGTGAATAGGGATTATCTTCAGGCCACGTTATGGGCGGAAGGCCCAAGGGAAGCGGCGGGCCGGACGGCGCGGGCGCTTCTTTTCGAAAGGCCAGCAAGCCCGGCAGCAAGCCGAAGAGAAGCAAGGTTGCGAACCTAACGTGTCTCGTCATGGGCGAGATCAGTCCATCTCCGTCTGACCGGACTTCAGAAAGTGAGGCAAACGCGGCGTGATAAATCGGAATCGCCGCCCGATGATCATCTTGACCAGCAGATGGTCGGTGCTGCGAGTAACCCCCTCGCACACACCGAAATTGAACTCCCAGTTCGGCCCGAAATCATAATCGATGGTCGGCACGATTTGGTGTTGTTGAAGATACAAGGCGTCAAAGCCGGTTATGGACCCTAGCGATCCGTAGTATTCAAGCCCCGCGCTGAGCTTGCGAGTGACGGAGTAGGCAACCTTGAAATCCGGTGAGAAGCCCACGCCTTCATGGACGCTGGGGCCGTGGAACGAGCGCTCGAGGGCAGGATTAAAGGAAAGATACCAGGAGTGCCATTGTTTATCGACGATAGGACGAATCTCCCAGGTCCACGTGTCACTTGAGAAGATAGGGCGCTGGTAGCCAATCTCCGTGGACAGGCTGACGCCTACGGGCCACTTCCACTTATCAGGAACGCGGATCCGCGGACGAATGTGGTCGCCAACCCATTTATACCCCTGCCGCGGTCCGGCGCTCGTGAAGATATAGAATCCTGTCTCAAACCAATCATTCCAGCCTTGGGTGATCTCGACCGTTTCGTGCAATTGATGTTCGTCAGGAAGAACGCCGTCGCTGGGCGTTTTGAAACCCTCGAAAGTGAAATTGCTGTGAAGTTCGACCATCGTGCGGAGAGGAGGCACGGTGTCCGCGCCGTAAACCTGAATTTCGTAGTTGCCCTGCCCGTAGAGCGGCGCGGAGGCAAGCACGAACCAAAGCGCAATGCGGCACAGTTTCCCCATGGGGAATATTATTCTCTTTTTGGGCGAGTTTGCACAACTGGCAAGCGGCAACTACTGGACACGCGCTCTGAAAAGCTGGCCCCAGGACTTACCCATGATTATTGACACTGGTCTCACAGGCCCCGTTTATTCCCTACACTCCGGGCCGGGCGTCGAATAAAATGCTTAGTGAGCAGCAGAGCGAGGACCCTTGGCCCCAAAAGCGCGCAAGCTTCTCACTCCCGGTGATCGGCTGTCGATGGCGTGTTTGGCCATCCTAATGTCGCTGTTTGCAGCGGCCGGAGCGACAGCGGCCGTACAACTGCGCGGCGTGGTTGTGGACGAGAACGGCGTGCCGGTGAGTGGCGTCCAGGTTACAATTAAGTCCACAAGCGGGATCACCCAATATGCTTATTCGGACGACACGGGGCATTTCGAAGTGTCCTTAGCGGCGCCAGGCGAGTACCTGGTCAGCCTCAGCAAGCCTGATTATTTCCGCCTGACTGAGCAGGCGGTGCCCTTGCAGGAGGAAACCAACGAAGTCTCCTTCACGCTCAGCCACGAATTCGAGGTGCACTCCAGTGTGGAAGTCCGCTCGTCAGCCAAGCAGATCGATCCCTTGGAGCCCGAGCACAAGGAGGTTTTCGATGCCCAGGACATCCTCGATCTTCCCACTTACAGCACCCACGACCTCGCAGCCTATTTGCCCATGATCGCGGGCGTCACGGAGGACAACTCCGGCGGGCTCCATGTGTCTGGGGGGCGCTCGGGGGACGCCGAGTATATGTTGGACGGTTTCGAGATTGGCGATCCAGTCTCAGGTCAACTGACCAGCAGCCTGGATATCGACAGCGTGCGCGAGGTAAAAGTGGACGACGGCCGTTACGGAGCTCAGTACGCGCACGCCGCCGGTGCGGTGATGGAATTCGGCACCTACGTGGGCGACGACCGCTGGAGATTCGGAACCACGGATTTCCTCCCCGCGGTTAATCTCCAGCAAGGCGTGCACCTTGGAAATTGGTACCCGCGCTTCAACTTCTCGGGCCCCCTGCACAGCGGCCGCGCCTGGTTCTCCGACGGCATCAGCATTCAACACACCTTTTCGCTGATTCAGGGGCTGCCGCGCAACGGCGATACGCAGGAGCAGTGGTCGGGCGACAATCTCGCCCGGGTACAGATGAACCTGACGCCCACCAACATTCTTCAAGGCAGCTTTCTGTACAACCAACTTGCGTATTCCCATCTCGGCCTGAGTCTGTTTACTCCCCTTTCGACGACCACAGACGATCATGCGCATCGCGAGTTTGTTTCCATCAAGGACCAATTCTTCTTTGGCAGGAACATGTTTGAACTCGGCGCGGCCACGGACAACGCCACCTTGAACGACGAGCCGCTCGGTTCGGAGCCTTACGTCGTGCAGCCAATCGCTGCCTCGGGCAATTACTTTCAAACCCTGCTCCAGCGCAACCACCGGGTGCAGGTGATCGGCAACCTGAACCTTTCTACGCTGCGCTGGCACGGAACCCATGAGGTGAAAGCCGGTTTCAACGCCGATGGGCTGGCCTTTTCTCAAGGGGCGGTTCGCAATCCGATTGAGACGGTCAGTGCCAACAACACGCTGCTCCTGAAAACCACCTTTAGCGGCGCGCCGTATTTTCACCTCGACAACACGCAGTTCGGCTATTTTCTCCAAGATTCGTGGAAGGTGCTTCGACCGCTGGTCGTGACGATTGGCGGGAGGGCGGATCGGGACAAGATCATTGGCAAGACGATATTGGGCCCGCGCCTGGCAGCCAGCTTCCTTCCCTTCTCTGATAACCGGACCAAGATCTCCGCCGGTTGGGGGATCTACTACCGGCCCATCAATATGGCCCTATGGAGTGAAGGGCTCGATCAAGAACGGATTGACACCCTTTATGACTCGACCGGGACCACGCCGGGCCCGGAATCTACCACTACCCAATTCGTGCTGCCGCGCGGCGGCCTTCGGCAGACGGGCTTCAACACCACCAGTCTCGAGTGGGAGCAAAAGCTGGGTTCGAATACTTTCACCGGCGTTGCCCTGCTGCGGCGTGTGGAAACCCATGGCTTCGCTTATCAAGAAACCCAGCCCGCTCCCGTGTGGGGCATGCTTCTGTTTCAGGACAGCCGCAGCGACCGTTATAGCTCCGCTGAGATCTGGGTGCGCCGAGTTTTCAGAAAAAAGGCTGAAATCTACGGGGATTACACCCACTCGAGCGCACGCAGCAACCAGGCCCTGGATTATTCTCTCTTGACTCCCTATTTTGTTCCGCAGGCGCCGGGCCGGTTGCTTTGGGACACTCCTGATCGCCTGATCGGCTGGGGTAAGACGCCGCTGCCGCTCTGGGGGCTGTTCCTGAGTGCCCGCATGGAGTACCGGACGGGTTATCCGTTCGATGCTGTGAACGAGCAACAGCAATTGGTGAGCGCGCCGGGGGCGTTCCGCTACCCCAACTATTTTGACCTGGACGTGGGGCTTGAAAAGCGGTTCCACTTCCACGGCCAGGAATGGGCCCTGCGCGTCAGTTCCATTAACGCTACCAATCACGACAATCCCAATGCGGTTAATACCTTTCTCGCTCCCTTCGCGTTTGCGGGAGGCCAGAGACGAGCATTTACAGCTCGCCTTCGCCTTGTGGGACGAAAATAACGTATAATCATAAGGACCGCATGATCCCAATTATCCTTGCCCTCGCTTGCCTCGTCGGAGCCGCCCCAGTGGACTCCAAGGAAAAGTCGCCCACTGTTTACCAGATCCCGTTGCCCGATCGGCCGGACTTCTCGGCCGTGGACTGGCTGGTGGGCGATTGGAGCGGGAAAACCACGGACGAGAAAACTCAAGGCGAACTGCACTTGTCCGTCAGCTATCAACTGGACAAGCACGTCATTCTGTTCCGCGGAGAAACCACTTTACCGGCGCCCACGACTTCTGCGCCGATGAAAGAATCCTGGCTGGGCGTTCTTACTCCGGACCGGCAGGCGGGCGGTTTTTTGCTGCGCATGTTTTCCAGCATGGGATTCATTACGCGATATCGCTTGACCGTGGACGGGGCGGAAACCCACATTAACCCCGAGGGTGGCGATCAGCCTCCGCCGGGATGGCTCTTTCGCACCGTCATCAAAAAAACCAACCCTCAAGAGTTCGTCGAGACAGTTCAGGTAGCGCCCCCCAACAAGAGCTTCTTTGATTATTACACCGCTAAGCTGAATCGCTTAACGACTGAGGATAAGGCCAAGGCAGCTCAGATCCCGCCGCACTAGACCGTCGTGGTGTAAAATCACTGATTGACCTTGGCTCCAAAGGGACCACTTCGTTGTCAAAACGCAAAAAGATCTTACTTGCTATTTTGATTTTCCTGGCGGCCGTACTGGTCTTGATCGTGGTGGTCGTTCCCCGGCTCCTCAACGTGGACCGCTACCGACCGCAGGTGGCAGTGCTGATTGAAAAGCAACTGGGTAGGCGGGCAACGATCGGGCACCTCACCCTCACGGTTTTTCCTCGCCTCTCCATCCGCGCGGATGATTTTGCGCTGAAGAACCCTGCAGGTTTTCCCCAGGGAGATTTCATCGAAGCCCGGAGGATTTGCGCGGTAGTCGACGCCGCAAGCCTTTGGCGCCATCAGGTGGTTGTCAAATCGCTTGACCTGGAGGGGCCCTCGATAAGCCTGCTTTCCGACCTCAGGGGGCAATGGAATTCCGCTGATCCACCTTCCCCAGGCGACCCTGCACCGGACCCGCCCGGAGTTAAGCCTCTGTTCACTCTGGGGACTATTTCCAATGTCAGAATCAGCAAAGGGAATCTGCGTATTGCAGACCTGTTGCCGTCAGGCCAGGTAGGCCCCGCCTTCGTCGAAGCGGAAGGAGTGACGAGCCAACTGCACAGCTTCGATCTTAACGCGCTCACCGAGGGCGCTCAGGCCCACAGTGTCCAGGGTTCTCTTGTGGCGGAGGGAACGTTCGCGGTGGACACTCTGAATGTCGCGAACATGGTCGTGACGAATCTGAGGTCAAACCTCCGCCTGTTCTCCCAACAAGTTCTCCTCGACGGCCTGGAATTCAGATGCTACGACGGTCGAGGCAACGGGGACATTTCCTTCATGTTCGGGTCTCCCAACACACGTTACCGCACCCAAACGAATCTGAGCGGAGTTAGTGTGGCGAAATTGCTGGATGCGTTTCCCGATGTCCGTGGGAAAATGACTGGCGTTCTCGACGGGCACGTGGCGCTTGACGGCGAGGTGGGCCATTCTCCCGACCCGCTGGCCGGGATGAGCGGCGCCGGTCACTTGACCATCGGCGCGGGCCGCTTGCCGACCTTGCAACTGGACGCAAACCTGCTTCAACTAATCCGCGTTGCCAAAATGGGGCCAGCCTCCGGGGATCCTTATTCTTTCTCCTCCATCGCCACGGATTTTACGATCGCCAACAACCGGATTCAAACGATCAAAGGCAAAATCGCCGGCAACGGGGTGCAAATCGACGCCACCGGATCTCTTGGACTTGCGGGCGACGGCAGCCTCGATTATCAAGGCGTGGCAAGCGTCGCCAGCAGTGATAACGCTCTCACCAGCATTCTGGGAGGGCTGACCGGCGCAACGCTTAAGGGAGGCAAGATGGTTTTCCCCTTCGAGCTTAAAGGTACGTTTAAGAATCCGCAATTCACGCTGAAGCCGAGCGGCAGCCAAAAGGGCGGCGTTGGTCAAGGAGCGGGAACAGGCGCCAAGCCGTAAGCCCTGCTTTACCTTGGGTTGGTCCAAACTGCGAGCCATCGTCTCATAGCCGCCCTTCAGCCATTCTCAATCCTCGACGACCGTGCACTTCTGCGGCGCGCGGGTTCTGAGGGATTTGTCAGGGAGAATTCCATGAATACCACTCGACCTCTCGCGCTAGTGACCGGAGCGTCCGCCGGTATTGGCGCAGCCTACGCCCGCAGGCTGGCAGCAGAAGGCTATGACCTGATCCTGGTGGCGCGGCGGGCGGATCGCCTTAAGCAATTGGCTGCTGAGCTTGCCAGCCGGCATGGTGTGAACGCCCAGCCCTTCCCCGCCGACCTCACTCGAGACGACGAACTCAAAGGCGTCGAAGACCGTATTGCACAGGAAGGGCGTCTTGAATTCCTGCTCAACAACGCAGGATTTGGGGGTCGTGGCCGCTTCTACGAGTCTCCCCTGGAAGACGTAAGCGCCATGCACCGCCTGCACGTCATGGCGACCCTTCGGCTCACCCACGCAGCTCTCCTCAAGATGACGGCGCACGGCAAAGGCACGGTAGTGAACGTGTCGTCGGTTGCCGCATTCGTCGCCCGTCCGGGAAGCGTCAGTTACCACGCCACCAAGGCCTGGATGAACGCCTTCACGGAGGGTCTCTATCTGGAACTGAAGCAAGCCCGGTCACCTGTCCGGGTGCAGGCGCTCTGCCCTGGCTATACATTGACGGAGTTTCACGACGTCATTGGGGTGGATCGAAAGTCCGTTGCCGCGAGCTTGTGGACTCCCGTCGAGAAAGTTGTGGAGGCGTCGGTTGAGGGCTTAAAGCGTAACACGCTGTTCGTGGTGCCAGGTTGGCGGTATAAATTCATCGTGGCCCTAATTCGATTCTTGCCACGTTCCCTCCTCCATGCTGGCAGTTCGATAGGCGGCACGAAAACCGAATAGAGCGGAGGATTCATGATTCGATCATCGCTGCGTTATGCGCTGCTTGGGAGCGCCATTCTGTTTCTTGTTCTGATTCAGCCCCAATCCGCCTCGGATGGCGAGGGCCTTCAGACTTCACGCTCGACGGCCCAAGGCGAGAAGCATCCCCTACGATCCATTCCTTACGAACCCGGCCTCGATCTTAACTCGATGGACCGGACCGCCGACCCTTGCGACGATTTCTACCAATATATCTGCGGCGGCTGGATGAAGAACAACCCCATCCCGCCCGACCAGCCAAGCTGGAATGTGTACTCGAAACTCTCCGACGAAAACCAGCAGTTTCTATGGGGCATTCTGCTGGAGGCTTCGGACCCTCACCGCACCCGCAATGCCTCCGAGCAGAAAATCGGCGACTATTTTCAGGCGTGCATGGATGAACCAGCCATCGAGAAGCTCGGCGCCGCTCCTCTGGAAACCGGACTCAAAGAGATTGGCGCGCTGAAATCCAAGTCAGACCTCGGGAAGTACCTCGGGCACGAACATCTGGGCATCCAAGGCAACCACATGCTATTCGATTTTGCCTCCAACCAGGACTTCTCCAACGCATCGCAGGTGATCGCCTTTGCCGACTCGGGAGGACTCGGCCTCCCTGACCGCGACTACTACACTAAGACTGATCACAAGTCGCAGGAAATTCGCGGCCAGTACGCGCGCCACGTGCAGAGGATGTTCGAATTGATGGGAGACTCAAAGGCCGCCGCCACAGGGGAAGCCAAAACGGTGATGGCGATGGAGACGGCGCTGGCCGAAAAATCCCTGACCCAGGTGCAAAAGCGCGATCCCTACAACCTCTTTCACAAAATGGATCGCACACAATTGAAAGCGCTCACGCCGCGCTTCGATTGGGACAGCTACCTGGCCGCAATCGGAACGCCTGGCCTTCAGGTCTTCAATGTCACCGAACCGGAATTCTATCGGGAGCTGGACCGGCTGATCCAGAGCGAAAGCCTGGATGACTTGAAGACTTATCTGCGCTGGCACCTGGCGCATGAGGAAGCTCCCTATCTTTCTCAGAAATTTCAACAGGAGAATTTCGATTTCTTCAGCCGCACGCTACGGGGCGTCAACGCGATGCAACCGCGATGGAAGCGCTGCGTGCGGTGGGTGGACCGCGACGTGGGAGAGGCCTTGGGACAGGTGTTCGTAGCCAAGACGTTCGCTCCCGAAGTCAAAGCCCGCACCTTGAAGATGACCCGCGAGATCGAGGCCGCCATGGAGGACGACCTGAAAACGTTGTCGTGGATGAGCCCGGCCAGCAAACAGCAGGCTCTCGAGAAGTTGCACGGCATCGTCAACAAAATCGGTTATCCCGACAAGTGGCGCGATTACAGTACGCTCGAGATCGTGCGCGGCGACTTCGCGGGGAATGTGCGCCGCAGCGCCATTTTCGAATCCAAGCGCCAACTGGCGAAGATCGGCAAACCCGTCGACCGTGGCGAATGGGAGATGACTCCGCCCACCGTAGATGCATATTACGATCCGCAAATGAACGACATCAATTTTCCCGCCGGGGTTCTGCAACCACCGCTCTTCGACCCCAGGATGGACGACGCTCCGAATTATGGCAACACGGGAGGCACGATCGGCCACGAGTTGACCCACGGCTTCGATGACGAGGGCCGGCAGTTCGATGCCAAGGGAAACCTGCGCGATTGGTGGACGAAACAAGACGCCGCCCACTTTGACGAGCGGATCGCCTGTGTCCGGCAACAGTACGCGCAATATCTCGTCGTTGATGATATTCACATCAACAGTAAACTAACCAGCGGCGAAGACGTGGCTGATCTTGGCGGGCTCCTGCTTGCCTACATCGCCTGGAAAAATGAGACCAAGGGGCAGACCCTGAAGCCCATCGACGGGTTCACCCCTGAGCAGCGGTTCTTCATCGGCTACGGACAGTGGGCCTGTGAAAACGAGCGCCCTGAAGATCTGCGGTTGAGTGCCACCATCAATCCGCATTCGCCCGGCAAATACCGCGTGAATGGCATTGTTTCCGACCTGCCCCAATTCCAACAGGCCTTCGGCTGCAAGGCGGGCCAGCGGATGGTGCGGACCAGGATGTGTCGGGTGTGGTAGTCAGGAGGCCTCGGAGGGCAACCCTGGTGGTTCCCCTGAGGGCTGCCGCCAGGACAGCGCCTGCGGCAATTTGTCAGCCTGAACGTCGCAAGTTAGGCCGCAAAGTCAGCGAGCCGTCGGCGTTCAATCGTTGGTGACAAGCCCAGCGGATTGAATGCCGCACACTCCTTACCTCAAGTTCTGCGCGAAGCCTTAATCCCTTCCAGCTTACACCTCTGGGCAGGGCGAACTGGGCCTGCCGGATCTTTCCGGGCAGCGGATAGCCGGGGTCGAGGCTTCCTCCTGCTATCACCTTTCCGTCATCGCCTGTAACGTAGACGCGCAGAGCGCCGGGGACTCCGGCGCAACCATCGTTCGCGAACCCCACGATCAAACCTTGGCGGTCTTGTTCTGCATACTGCCAGATAAACGACGGCCGCACCCGATAACCAATGCGTCTGCTGATCTGGTCGATGGCCTGCGGGTATTGATGGTAATAACGCAGGATATTTTCAGCGTTGATCTTGTGAAAATTCCAAAGCGACCAATAATTGGGGCCGACGTCGATCACGTGCGCGATGACGTTGTCGGTGTAGGTAATCCCTTCCTCGACGTGGAGCGACGCGGGTGTGCCGTCGGACATTCCCACTTCGACCACCGCCCCTACCCACGGCGGCCGGTTGCTGAGGGTCTCAATCTGCTCGTTCTCGATGAAGATCGTGTCGGTGCGGAGCCAGTTCCCCGACCGGACGCTGCGATCGACAAGCTCGGAGTTGCCCACACGGCTGAAATCCGGTTGGGTATTGGTCACGAGCGGCGTCCGTCGCCAAAGCTCCGACTGGACTTCGAACATCTTGATCCAGGTTTGCTCGGCCGTGGGATAGTCCGGAAATGGGTTGTTATGAAACGGCCAAGTGTGACCCTCGCCCCAGAAGCCGTACATGAAGGTGTCCATGAATTCGATCTGCGGGCTGCCATCCAGTTCCGCGGCGAGCAACTGGTTCAGTTCCCGGTAGCAATCTTGAAAGAAGGGGTGATCATAACGGGGTTCATAATAAGCCGGTTTCCTGCGCGGCCCTTCGAGTCCCGTTCTCCATTCACCGATCAGCTTCACCATGGGCACTTTTTCGAGCACGAAATCCGGCAGAGCCTCTTCCGCATAATCGGGGGCCCGCATCTGGATCCGAAATCTAATCCGTTTGTTAAACCGTTTCGCCAGATCGAATGTAAGTTTCCAGTAGTCAGGGAAGTCGAGCCGTCCGCGTCGCGGCTGCACTTCCCTCCAGGTCGGCCGGAGATAAAGCTTCTCGCCCAAGGGAAGCTTCACGAGATCCTCGATGGCTTGAGGAATGTTGTCGGATTTGATCTCCGCAGTGCCCATGTCGGCGGTGATGTAAGTAACAAGTCCCTTGCCATAGTTGGGCGCAACCTCGCCCGAGGGAGTCGTGGCCATCACCACGTCGCCTCCCGGGAACACCGCTTCGGGCGGGTATTGCGGGAACGGGCCTTGATCCAGACGATCCGTGATCTGCGGTCCTACTCCAAAATCATATCTGTCCCAGTTGTGCGCGGGGACGAAGGGCTTCGCCTTCCCTGCCCCAAGGCCTGCGATCGTGGCTGTGAATCCTGCGGATTTGAAGAAGCTTCGACGGTCCATGAAGCACACCTCTTTCCAGATCAGCTCGATCGCCGATCCACATTTTGATCCCCAAGAGTGGGAAGGTGCTGTCTGCTTTCTGCTGTCTGCTCTGCAAACGCGTTGTCATTCTGAGCGAAGCGAAGAATCTCGCTCTGGCCCGTGACTTAGGGAGAACGAAAAGATCAGGGCGAGATTCTTCGCTTCGCTCAGAATGACACGGACTTCATGGTTTCCAGGTGCGCATCGGTAGACGGTGAGCGACTGTTTTCTGCCTTCGCTACCATCCACCGCGCGCTTCCAGCTTTGTGGTTTCTTCCCCAATTCGCTCCCAAGCTCGTTCGACGTGGCGAGATTCGGTATAGGTCTGCCCCACGCAGAAGCGAATGATGAAACGGCCGTTCAGCCTGGTGTGGGTCAAGTAGAGATCGCCGCTTCGATTGAGGGCGTCCAGCAGCGCCTCGTTGAAGGCATCTCCGGCGCGGTGGCGGAAACAGACCAGATTCAGGGGCGCGGGCGCGGCCAGCTCAAATCGCTGGTCCTGCTGCACCCACAAGGCAAACTGCTGGGCCAGCGCGATGTGCTGACGAACGTGGTGGCGAAGTCCCTCCACTCCGTAGTGTCGAATCGCGAACCAGAGCTTCAAGGCGCGAAAGCGCCTGCCCAACGGCACCTGCCAGTCGCGATAGTCAATGACGGCGCCCGATTCGGTGGCCTTGTTACGGAGGTAATCCGGCAGAATGGATAGGGCGTCGATCAACTCCTTGCGCCGAGCCACGTAAAAGCAGTCGCAATCGAAATTCGTGAACATCCACTTGTGCGGGTTGAAACAGTAGCTATCCGCGAACTCAAGACCCTCATTGATGAACCGGAACTCAGGGCAGAGCGCCGCAGTGCCGGCCATGGCGGAGTCCACATGCAGCCAGATGCCGTTGTCTTCACAGATACGTCCGATCTCCGGCAGAGGGTCCAAAGCGTTTGATGAGGTGGTGCCTACGGTGGCGCAAACAATGCACGGCACCTTGCCGGCTTGCCGGTCGAGAGCGATTTGCGCCGCCAGAGCCTCCGGGCTCAGCGCCCAGTGAGCGTCAACCTCAATGTGGCGCAAGTTCTCCCTGCCCAGGCCCGCGATTTTCACGGCCTTTTCAATCGAGGAGTGAGCCTGCGGCGAGGCATAGGCGACCAGATCACCTCTACACCCTCGCTTATTGCTGGCATAGCCGGTCGTGCGCTCGCGCGCCGCAAGAATCGCACACAGCGTGGCGCTGGAGGCGCTGTCCTGAATCACTCCGCCACCCGTCGAGGTGGAGAGGAACTTCCCCGGCAAGCCCAACATCTGAATGAGCCAGTCGAGCACCTGAGTCTCAAGTTCCGTGCAGGCAGGACTGGTGGCCCACAGCATCCCCTGAATGCCAAGGCCGGACGAGAGCAGGTCACCCAGGATGGCAGGTGCGGAGGCGTTGCAGGGAAAGAAGGCGAAGAAATTGGGCGACTGCCAGTGCGTTATTCCGGGCAGGATCAGCTTTTCAACATCGTGCAGAAGGCACTCGAACGGCTCACCGTTCATAGGCGCTTCCTTCGGAAGTGACGCGCGGATTTCACCCGGCTGAACTCGAGACAGCACCGGGAAAGACTCGATACGCTCGTAATAATCCGCAATCCAGTCGATGACCTCACGGCCGTTCCGGCGGAACTCCTCGATGCTCATGTGGAAGCTTTTCTCGTTCGACATCCTGCTCTCCTTGGTCGGTTGCCCGTGGTCAGTCGCCCGCCCCGGCAGCCCTTGGAGTATACAACACCCACGCTGCTTTAGGTTCCGCTCCAACCAAGAGGGCGCAGTGCACGAAAATTGCGGTCACACGTTAATCGTTAGTGTTCCTCTTGCCTCCGGGAGGGGACGGCGGGCATCGCCGTGGCATTGGCGCTGACGGCGATTTGGCCGGAACGCTCACCCGCCACCGGCGAGGCCGCGATCCGGCCGAGCAGTTCATTCGAACGGCCTGGGTAGAAAGGCAATGCGGTCGCACAGCAGATGAGACAGAGGACTCACCGCAAAGGCCACAGAGAAACGGAGTCTTGTATGGGTTGCTTTGCCGGCGCTCACTGCCTATCATAGTTGAGTAAGCACCTTCTGAAGGACTAACTACAAGATTACACGCTGAGGCTCCAATGATTCTCCCTCTCACCCCGGTGCGGCTGAAACGGCATGCAGCGCAGGTTTTCGCCAACAAAGTGGGCGTGGTTTGCGATCAGCAGCGGTTTACTTACCGCCAGTTCAATGAGCGCTGTGACCGGCTTTCGAGCGCCCTCCGGAAGCTTGGAATACGGAACGGCGATCGTGTTGCCTACATGAGTTTCAATTGTCATCGGTTGCTCGAAGCGTACTTTGGCGTGCCGCAGATCGGAGCCATTCTTCTCCCCTTGAACATCCGATTAAGCCCAGAAGAACTCATTTATATCCTCGACGACGCGGCGCCGAGAATTTTGTGCTTCGACCCGGAATTCATTCCTCTGGTGGAATCGCTGCGGTCGCAGGTGAAGGCAATCGAATACTATATCCCTTTGAGGGACACCAAGCCGGCCTGGGCACATCACAAGCTCTACGACGAACTTCTCGCCGAGGCAGAGCCTGGGGAAATTGATTACCGCGGCATTGATGAAAATTCCGTGGCCGAACTCTTCTACACCAGCGGGACCACTGCTTATCCCAAGGGGGTCATGCTGACGCACCGCAACCTCTATCTGCACGCCGTCTATACCGCCGTAGCGTTGAAGGGCGATGACAGCGAGGTTCACCTCTACACGGTTCCGCTGTTCCACGTCAACAGTTGGGGCGCCCCACACATCATCACGCTGTCCGGCGGCCGCCACGTCATGATCAAGAAGTTCGACCCCGTTACCGTGATGGAGTTGATCCAGCGCGAGCGCGTGACCCGCCTGCAGGTTGTGGCGACCATGGTTATCGCCATGCTTAATCACCCGGATTTTTCGAAGTATGACTTGAGCAGCGTGAAAGAAGTCATCATGGGCGGAGCCCCAACCAGTACGGCGCTGGTTCGCGAGACGGAGCGTAGGATGCCCGGCTGCCGGGCCATCGGCGGATACGGCCTCACCGAAACTTCGCCGGTCCTCACGCTGGCACGCCGAAAGGCGCACTGCGCCGGCGATCCGGAGGAGTTCCAATTGCGCCGGCAAGCCACCGCGGGGTACGCATTCGCGGGCTCGGAGATACGTGTGGTGACGCCCGATGGGCGCGATGTCAAACCGGATGCAACGGAGGTTGGAGAGGTAGTCGTCCGAGGCGATGTCGTCATGGAAGGCTATTGGCGGCAGCCCGAGGCCACCGCCAACGTCATCCACGACGGCTGGTTTCACACCGGCGACCTGGCCACCATCGATGAGGAAGGTTACATTCTCATCGTGGACCGCGGCAAAGACATGATCCTGAGCGGCGGCGAGAACATCGCCTCGGCGGAAATCGAAAGGGTCATCTACGGACATCCGGCGGTCATGGAGTGCGCAGTCATCGCCGTTCCGGACGAATCGTGGGGCGAGGTGCCGAAAGCCCTCGTTACGCTCAAACCCGGCCAGCAAGCCGCCGATACGGAAATCATCGCGCATTGCCGCCAGCACCTGGCAGCCTACAAGGCCCCCAAGACAGTGGAGATTGTGGAAAGCCTCCCGAAGGGCGGCACGGGAAAAATCCTCAAGCGCGTGCTGCGAGAGAAATACTGGCAGGGACGCCAGCGGCACGTGCAGTGAATCCGTTTTGATCCGCTTGCATTCCGCTGGAGGCCGCGTCCCGAGGGCTTGCACGAAACTGTCGTACAATGTAATAATCAGTTATGCGCGCAACAAGAAATCGATCGTCCCGAGTAT
>Ga0326728_10002851_pt1 | contig 56120 bp, 40 predicted proteins | sample MB3enrmetagenome_FD_207602 | JGI IMG/M metagenome (GOLD analysis project Ga0326728, IMG submission 207602) | Lab enriched peat soil microbial communities from McLean, Ithaca, NY, United States - MB31MN | ecosystem: Environmental > Terrestrial > Soil > Wetlands > Peat | place: USA: New York... | reverse complement strand
GGGTCTCATAGTGCTTAGTGCTGCGATAATTGTCAAGTATTCGCCCTTTGAGCCTAAACGGGGTCCCGTCAGGCCTAGGAAAAATCCTCGCTAGGTGGAGGGTATGACCAACAAGTTCAAATGTAGGTTGTGTGGAAAAATATTTTCTGAAAACATTGAGGAAATTTTATTACACATTAAAACGAAGCACGGTAATAAAAAAGAACTTTTTCTTATCGAACTCACTAAACTTTCCTTGAGAGATTTAGAGGCATCGGAACTCTTATACGCAGCTGGATTGTATCCTCAAACAGTATTCTATTTGCAGCAATCCGTTGAGAAATTTACAAAGGCAATGGGGATAAAATACGGCATAGTTACCGAAAAAGATTTAAGGAGCATAGGACACCTTTCAATACGAATCATACTGAATGGTATGCGGACGCTTGGAAAAAACAGCACTGATCCTGTTCGATATCGCATGATCTTAGAAAGCATGGGGCTGAATAAGGGTCATGTAGAGGAACTTATGAAAGCAAAATTAGGTGAAAAGGACATAATTGATGATTTGAAATCAGATTTAGACAAAGAAGATAAGCAATATTTCTTTTTTAAAAGGCCATACGAAAACATAAACAAATTATTGAATCTTATAGAAGAATGTGGAGATTTTGCTCCTGAAAAGGAGGAAAACATAGGTAGCGTTGAAAAACCAAAAGAGCCTGATTATAATCAGGTCACGTACAAAGTACTTAGGGACATACTTTTAGATGCCGATAATGATTCTGCTGCTAAAAAAATTAAGAAATTAGTCGAAGAGAAATTAGCCGATGAAAATTTTGGCAGAACCGAGCATCTTAAAAATCTAAACGCAGACCAAAAACTAGCCGTTCTTATGCTATTTTTAATGGGAGGCCTGGTGTATTTCTATAGGGTTTTGACGGTACTTTATAGTTTTAATCTAATAACCTACAAACAAGAGTCCCTGTCAAGGTATCCCGGATATGTCACAAGAACATCAAAAATGCCTGCGTTGCCAACGGCAATATACGACGATGACCTTGGAATTATCAAAGCATACCCTAGAATAGCAGATTTGCTTCTAAAATCAATACTTTCATTTCTGTTAAGTGGTAGTTAATGTACTTCAGATTCTCTCCAACTTCTCAATGATTCAACAGATGAATCCAGATAAACCAATGGTCGCCGATTCCTCCGTCAATCAGATTCCCATGTCCGCGGGCACCGGGCGGTCGCTGAATTCAGGCAGCACATTCTTTCCGTAGATCAGCCTGCACAGCGCCTCGAACTCGTACCTCGCGCCGTTCAGGGCGTTGTGCGGCTTCGGTTCCGCGCCCAGGCCGACGAATTCCAGTATGGCGTCGCCGCTCAGGAAGAGGCCCACGTCCGGCTTCCTCGGGATATCGATGCCTTTTCCAAGCATGTACGCAATGCAAACGGAATGCAGGTCGAGCATCCATATGGGCAGCCTGAAATCCGCTCCGTACCGCTCCGCGTACGCGTTCACGAAATTCCTGTCGAAGGACGGGTTCTGCCCCGCGGTCACGCTGCACCCGTTGGCCTTCAGGAACGTCCCGACGTCCTCGACGACGTTCCTCGGGTCGTTCACCGGGTCCCTCCCTATTTTATCGAGTTCGAACCCGTTTATTTCCATGCCCTTTTCCATGATCTCAGCGCCGTTGAACGGGTAGTATTCCCTGTAGAACTCGTTGAGCCGCCCGCCGTAGGATACGATGCCGACGCTGAGGATGGCGCATTTCGCCGGGTCGAGTCCCGTGGTCTCAACGTCCAGGACCGCTATGCCGTCCAAGTATCCCATCGAATCATCAATCATATAGTGCGGCACCTGTTTTATCTATGCACTCCCCCGCACCCGCAAACCCCCCACTCCCCCGTCGATATGTCGAACCTCCTGTGGCCCGGCTCCCTCTGCTTCTCGTAGATGACCCACGCCACCTTCGCCGCGAGGGGCACGTTCCTCCTCCAGATACTAAGCTCCTCCTGACCCACGCTGAACTCCTGGTTTATGAAGTGGTCCAGCCTGTTCCTGCATATGAGCTTCGCCCCCGTGACCTCGCACAAATGCCCGAAGTCCCTCGAGTTCTCCACCGCCGCCGCATAGGCGGCCAGCTGTATCCTGTAATGGAAGGGTATCGACTCGTACCTCATCCTGGTGTACTTGTCGTCCACCACTATCCCCTCGCTCCTGCCGCCTATCATCCTCCCGGTGAGGTCGAGCTGGTCCAGCCTGCCCTTCAGCTTGTACTTGTCGTCCGAGACCATTATCTCCCTGGCCCCCAGGGCCTTCCCCGCCCTCATGTCGCGGATTATCTCCTCCTTGGTGACCTTCGGCGCCGCCCTCGCCAGCTCCGCGTGCCTCGCGGCGCCCATCTTCATGGCGGGGGTCGCGTAGAGCCTGCCGAAGATCGCGTCGGCGTACTTGGTCTCGCACTCGCCCAGGAGGCTCACGCTGCTTATCGGCAGGTGCGTCCTCCTGTACCCGTCGGGGGACTGGGGCAGGGCTCCCGCAGGGGCCTGCGGGACGCTGGACGGTAGGAACTGCATTCAAAGGCGCCTTCCTCTAACTAAGGATGGAAAGGTGTATTATTCCTTTCTGCGCAGGGAAGGATACGTCAGGGAGGTGGAAGTGATGAAGGAATGGAGAAAAAGAATACTAAGTAAGCTGGACGTGACGCTGGTGCTGTTCGATTTGGTCCTGTGCGCGGCGTTCCTTTTACTGTCGGCCGTCATACCCTACAACCCGTCCTTCAACCTGTCCCAGAATCCGTACCTGAGGGGGGTCGGAGTGGGCCTCGCGATCGCGGGGGTCACCGGCCTGGTCGCCTGCCTGTACAGGTGGAAGGCGAAGCAGTGAGCGGCGGATGATTGCATGGACAAGTGGAGCATGTATCTCAGGGGCATAGGCGTGGGGCTCATAATCTCGTGGGTGACCGGCGCCATAGCCTACTTCCACGCGGGGCCCTTCCCCTACGAGGCGCTGATACTCTTCGAGCTGGTATTGAGCGCGATATTTCTTCTTATAGCGTACTACCTCGACGCCGAGAGGGGGAAGGCCGGGAAGAGGAAGCGCTGATTATCCGTCAGGAGCGCCTCCTCTGCTGCGGTCTGGGCCCCGCCGCCTTCTTCGGGGCCCCGCCCACGCGCTTGGAAATCAGGTAGTACGCGCTTATTATCGCGAAGAGAATCGCCAGCAGCTCCAGGCTGAGGGTCGTCAGGAAGAATATCAGCGCAATCGCGGAGACCACTCCCAATACTGGAACGAGCACGAACCACTTGGACCCGAAGAACAGCTTCTTAGGGTCTTTCCTGTACTTGAGCGTGAGCTTCAGGGCGGCCACGTTCGCGAGGGCGTAGCTCAGCAGCGCCGTGGCGTTGCTCAGGGACGCGACCTCGGTGAAGTCTATCGCGACCGCGGAGACCGCCATGATTACGGTGGCAGCCAGCACCGCGACGTCCGGGCTCCCGAACCTGTTGAGCCTCTTGAGCGGCGAGGGGAGGTTCCCGTCCCTCGACATCGTGAACGCGACCCTGGATGCCGCGAGTATCATGGAGAGGAGCACGTTGACCGTCGCGAAGAGCGCGCCCACGGAGATTATGTAGCCGAACATGGGGTTGCCCGTCGCCTCCACTATCGCCGCGGTGAGCGGCGACTGCGACCCTGCCAGCGACTGGTATGGCGCTATCCCCACCAGGACGGCTATCACGAGCACGTAGATGACCGCCGAGATGACTATCGACCACACTATGGATTTGGGTATCGTCCTCTTCGGGTCCTTCACCTCCTCGCCTATGGTCGTGACCCTCGCGAACCCGGTGTAGGCGAAGAAGACGAACGCCGCGGCCTCGAACATCCCGCCGAGGCCCGAGGGGAAGAACGGGGAGTAGTTGCCGGGCTTTATGAAGAACAGCCCCACGACAACGAAGAACGCGAGTATCGCTATCTTGACCACGGTGAGCACGAGCGACGCGTCAGCGGAGCTCTTGACCCCGAAGTAGTTGATGGCGCCGAGCGCGACTATGACCGCGGCCGCGATGAGCGAGACCGAGCCCATGCCGATGCCGAAGAGGCTCGCGAAGTACCCCGCGAAGCTCAGGGCGACGAGGGAGCCCCCCACCGCCGAGGCCACCACGAAGAGCCCTCCCACTATTATGCCCGCGTACGGGCCGAGCAGCCTCCTCGCGTAGGTGTAGTTGCCCCCCTCCGAGGCGTACTCGTGCGAGAGCTGGACGAAGGACAGCCCGGTGAGCACCGCTATGACCGCCCCGACCGCTATCGCGAGTATCGCGGACGGGCCCGCGAACCCCGCGGCGACCCCGCTTATGACGAATATGCCCGCGCCTATTATCGCGCCCAGGTTGACCGCGAGCGCCTCCCAAAAGCCTATTACCCTCCTAAGTGCCATGCTATTATTCCCCAGTAAGGATTAGTGACTCTTGGCAGTGAATTCCTTTAAGGCTTTCTCATCTGCGCAGCAGCCTGTCCAGCCCGTACCTCGCGCACGCGACCTCGACGTCCGCCTCCCACACCTGGGTGAGGCTGGCGGCCTCGGCCAGGCTCCTGAAGAAGACCGGGGCGTTCTCGGGGAGCTCGAACCCGTGCAGGACGAATCCCATCCTCTTCGGGAACTCGTCGTACGCGGCCCTGAACCTCCCCTCGTCCGCGTTGGGCTCCGCGGTGCGCAGCTGCGCCTCGGCGGGCGGTATTTGGACCCTCTTGAGGCCTCGCTCCCTGGCGAGCGTCACGGCGGAGATGAGCAGGTGCTCCTTCCACGAGCCCCTCGAGGCCATCGCCGCCGCGTAGTCCTCCTTCGCGGATGTCCTCTGGATGTCCTGGTCGACGTTGTGCTGGTACTCCCTTATCAGCATTGCGTCCCCGAAGACGTGGCCGAAGAGCGTCGCCGAGCCGGGGTACGTGACGAGCATGTCCTTCATGGGCGCGAGCACCTTCGCCTCGGCAGGGGTCGGGGCGGTCGCCAGCACGACGACCTCGTGCGGCACGTCGGACTCGCCCCAGGAGAATTCCATAGTCTTGCTGAGCGTCACGCTCCCCGAGGTGAGGTTCAGCGAGTGGTAGCGCCTGGAGGTCTCTATGGCCTCCCTGAGCCTCCGTATGTTCTTCGGTCCCACGGCCTGCCTGGCTCCCATGGCCGAGAGGAGCTCGGGGACGGTCCCTGGCCTCGATGATATCTCCCTCGCTATGAGCAGCTTGACCTGCGAGGCGGGCACTCTCGCGGAGAGGCACGCCGAGGCCTCCCTCGCCTGCGCGCTCCTCGGGTCCTCGAGCTTTCCGAGCAGCGTCTCCGCGTGCCCGACGGCGTCCCTCCTCAGGGGCAGGACGAAGTCCACCTTGAATCCTTCCTTCCCGGCGTGTCCCTGCGCCGCGCATGTCTGCGTCCTCATCGTATCATGCGGGATTTCCTTTTTTCCCTATTTAAAGATTGTCCGGGAAATCGCCGGCGGGCTCACAGCGCGAGCAGGAGCAGCGCCGCGAGCACCATCGCTATGCCCACCCCCTGGTTCGCGCTGAGCCTCTCCCTGAAGAAGGCGCGGGCCAGCAGCACGGTGATGATGGGATAGATGGAGCTCACAGTTGCGACGATTGCTATCGGGGCTATCGTGGCCCCCAGGCTGTACGCCAGCGCGCCGCCCGTGTCGACAATCACCAGGAAGGCGCACAGCAGCAGGACCAGGGGGAGCGAGCCCTTGAAGGGCAGAGAGATCTCCCTGCGGTACAGCCCCGAGACGGGAAGCAGGAAGGCCGCCGTGACCAGGTTGAGCAGGAGTATCGTGGCGAACCAGCCGAGCTCGTTGGACAGGAGCCCTATCAGGAGTATCATGAATCCCCAGCTCGCCGCGGCGAGGACGGCGTACCCGACGCCTCCCGCGGGCTTCCCCTTCTTGAGGCCGCGCAGGTCCGAGAGCTTGAAGGAGGTCAGGACGGAGCCCGCTATGGCGAGCCCTATCGCGAACGCCTGCAGCGCGCTGAGCGACTCGCCCAGCAGGAACACGCTGAGCAGGACCGTTATCACCGGATACGTCGCAGCGATGGGGCTCACGACGGAGACCTCGCCCACGGTGAATCCCTTGTAGTACGACAGGTTCCCGACGACCAGGAAGAGGGACATCGCGAGCACAAGGAGAAGGGCCGTCTGCGTGAGCGCAACGGGCTGCAGGAAGAACGGGATCAGCAGCAGGAGGAGGGCGAGGCTCAGCGCCCTGGTGATGGCGAACGCGCGGAAGGAGCCCATGCTCCTGGACAGCGATGCCGCTACCGCGTCGGAGAGCCCCCAGCCCAGCATCGCCGCGAGGCCCAGGAGCAGCCCCAGTTGAAAGTCCATGGATGGGATTGGGAAATCAGATTAAATAATCGCGCGGCTCACCGCTTCGTCGCGCTCAGCCTGAGGAATGGCGTCGCCCAGCAGCCGTACTGGACGTGGAACTCCGTGACCGCCGCGCCGGCGAACCCCGCGTCCCCCGCCGCGGCCAGAAGCTCCTCCCTCGTGAAGAAGTGGTAGGAGAAGGCGGTGACGCTCAGGTATCTCGCGAACCCCGTGTGGCGGCAGGCCTTCTGGCTGTTCACGACCAGCTTCCCGCCCCTCTTCAGGACCCGCAGGCTCTCGCGCAGCGCCTCGGCGGGCCTCATGTGGCCGAGGCTCTCGTTTATCAGCACGCAGTCGAACGACCCGTCCCTGTAGGGCAGGCGCTCCCCCTCCCCGTTCACGCATTCCGCCCCGTGCCCCCTCCTCCTGGACTCCGCGAGCATGTCGCGCGAGAGGTCGTGGTTCACGACCGCGACCCCCCTTCGCGCAATTTTGTCCTCGACCTCCCCCGTGCCCCCGCCTATGCTGAGCAGGGTCTTGCACTCCGGGATGAGGGAGGCGGCGAACTCCGAGTTGTTAAGAGAGATGTCCCCGCTCATGCCGAGTGCGGTCCCCGTACCCGAGTTGTACAGCCTCGCGAACGGCCCGCTGTAAGCGAAATTCCTAAGCATCCTCTTCCCTCCCAATGTAGATTGGAAGTTGCCGCCAGCCGTTTATAACTGTTCGCGTGATTTTCAGTATAATTAGAAAGAAGGCCAGAGCCCCGTTGTCCCGGATGTTCCAGGTGTTCCCCCCGGCCCCCACTAATCATAATTTCGTTTTTTGGGTATTTAAGAATTGACTTGGAAAACCGAAGTCCGCCCCAACGGAATATTTTTATAATCCCGTATCGAAGGCTATCCGGTGCAGGCATGGTGCTGTTCGGAGTGTCGATAGATTTCGTCGCCGTCGCCGCGGCCGCCGCCGCGGCCTTTGTCTTCGGGGTGGTGTGGTTCGCCCCGCCCCTGCTCGGCAAGTACTGGATAGAGGAGGGCAAGCTTGGCAACTCCGCCAAGGCAGGAATGGGGAGGACGCTCGGCAGCTCGGTAGTCTCCTGCCTGCTGACGGCGTTCGTCCTCGAGGTGCTCCTCATGGCGCTCCGCCTCCCGACGTGGGCGTCGGCAGCCGAGCTCGCGGCCCTCGTCTGGCTGGGGTTCTACTTCGCGAAGGAGTTCGCCGCGGTTATGTCCGGCGACAGGACGGCGAAGGTGTTCGCCAGCATCATGATCCACGACGCGATGGCGGTCCTGATCACCGTAGCCGTGCTGTTCGCGCTGCACTGAGGGCGGCGCAAAACCATGCGCGGGCGCCGCGGAAGGGCGCTGTTCCCTCCCAAGGGCGCCACTTGGGCTTCGCGACGACGTTGAACGAGAAGTTGCCGCCCGCAGTTTACGTATGTTCGCACGAATTCGTGCGGGCCGCGCGTACCGGGCAGCCCATCCCCTGGTGCCGCGGGAACAAAACAAGTCAATGCTTATAAACGGGGAAACGCAAAAAGGGGGTTAGGGAATAACTATGATGGCAAAGGCAATGCTCGAGCCCCAGCAGGCGTCCGCGGACGCGAAGCTGCAGGCAATGTTTCACGACGGAAGGCAGTACGAGCTGTTCCAGAAGTGCATGGCGAGGGTCAGGGCGAACGAGGATCCCGCGCAGTGCGAGAAGTTCCAGAGGCACATGGCGGAGGTCAAGGGGAAGCGGACGTTCCTGAGCGAGGAGATGTACGCGCAGCTCAAGGCGCTGGCCCCCATAGTCTGTGTGGACGTGCTCGTGGTCCTGCCGGGGCCGCACGGTGAGGTGGCGGGCGTGCTCGTGCCGAGGAGGGCGGAGAGGGACAAGGCCGCGGAGGGGATGGTGTGGCCCATAGGGGGCCGTACCTTCTACCAGGAGGACCTCGAGGACACGGTGATGTACAACGTGTTCAACGAGACCGGGGGGCTCCAGGTCAAGATGATGGGGAACGGGCCGATAGCGGTGGGCCGCTCGGAATTCGACATCGTGGAAAAGGGGAGGGACACCGTCAACCTCACCTGCCTCGCCGTGGTTTCCGGAGGGGAGCTGAAGCCTTCGAGATACTTCAACGAGTACTCGTTCGTGGACCGGGACATGTTCCTGAACAACCCAAGGACGCACTACATCTGCAGCTACACCTACGAGCTGTTGAGGGTCAGCGGCGTCTTCGCCGACAAGCCGAACCCCGGGATCCCCTTCGTGCGGTACAACGAGAGGACCGACGAGGAGGCCCTGCACGAGGCGGAGAGGGCCATAAGGTTCGCCAGGCGCAGGGACTGAAGACGAAATTCGCGCACGGGTTTCTATCCGACTTAAGCTGACCCGCTCTCATCGAAGACCTTCAGCGCAAGAGGGAGGGTCACGACCAATGCGACTATGAGGAGGTATTCGAGCGTGCTGATCGCGGGAGGGATGGGCACCGAGAAGAACGACCCCGTCCTATCTACGATGATTATCAGGAAGAACAGGACGGAGCTGACGATCGCCATGCCCGAGGCCAGTTTGATCTTGGTTCTCTTGAAGAGAAGGGCAACAGAAGCAAGGTCCATCGCTAGGCCCACGAAAATGGTGGCGATCGCGACGTAGCCGAGGGGCTTGAGCTCGGGTATCTGGCGGGTCTCGAAGCCAAGTGGCGTCAGCAGGATTATCAGTATGATGTTCACCGCCATCACCGCGGCGAGCGCGGTGGCTGCCCTCGAAAGCTTCGTCTTTGTCCCCCTGGCGGTGTCCGATGCCATGATATAGCCTCGGATAACACTCATATCTAAGGTATTTAAGCCTGAGCCAGGCGGGGGCAAGGCAAGCAAAGCAGTTAGCTGCCCTTACCGCTTTGCCGCGGGAGTCACTTGCTGACGTTCGCGCTGTTGCTGTAGCCCCTCGATTCCCAGTACCCCTCGACCGTCTCGTTGACGACGTCTATCCTGGTTATCCACTTCGCCCACTTGTAGCCGTACTTGTCCACAGCGACGAGCTGGAAGGGGAAGCCGCGGTCCGGGGGCAGTGTCACGTTGTTCAGCCCGTAGGCCATGAGCACCCGCTGGTCCCTCAGGTAGTCTAGGGGCAGCCCCGTGGAATAGCCGTCCGCCCCGTAGAAGACCACGTAGGTTGCGCCGGGCTTCAGCCCCGCCATGTCGAGCAGGTCCATGACCCGGAAGCCCGTCCACTGGGCGGTGAAGTTCCACCCCTCGATGCACGGCAGGCTCGCGACCTCCGAGTAGGCCGGCAGGGCGAGCAGCCGGGCGTAGGAGAGGTTGAGCGAGTCGTTGACAAGGCCGGTGACGCGCAGGGCGTATGTGCTCTGGTTTATGTACTGGGTCCCGTTTATCGCGTTGTTCTGCTGGCTGCTGATGGGAGTGAGGTTTGCCCCCATGAATCTCGTCGCCTCGACCGCCGAGAGGACGTTCGACGCGGGGACCTGCAGGGTCGTTGCGTTCGGCGGCGGGGTCTGCATGGCCGAGCCGTTCGTCAGGGGGACCTGCACGGCCTGGTTCCCGGCGGGCGCCGCCAGGCTCATGGACCCTGCGAGCAGGGCGATGCCGCTGATGAGCGCGGCGCAGGCCAGGACCGCGGCGGCGTACCCGATCAGGCAGTGGGCCGTCCTGGCCTTGCCCGCCTCGGACAGCCTCCTGTTGAGGAGTGCCGCGACGGCGACGTTGACGAGGGACAGCGCGAGCGCGGCCGTCCCGAGCCAGATGTGGAGCCCGTGGATGTCGAGGGTGAGCAGGTTGAAGTCGCCCTCCAGCGCGAAGCCGACGAGCCCGATCGTCGCGAAGAAGACCATGGCGAAGGAGAGGGCGATGTGCTTGCCCCTGCCCCTGACAAAGGCGAGCAGGATGATCAGGATTGCTGCTATGGTGGAGGGAACCCAGTGCAGCTCGTAAAGTGTCATCGAACCCGAACTATTCAGGATTCCGTAATCTTATATGCCTTTTGCCGCGGGGCCGACGGACCGCAAAATGAGATGCTCCGACCGTTCTGCCGACGACAAACGCGCTTCACTCAAGGTATTTGGCGACGTCAAAAGGCGTACTTTTCATTCCCGAACGCCTTTCCACGACAAGCCCCGCGGCCGCGCATGCGTTGGCCTTCCGCCTTTCCGCAATGGCGCACGGGATCGGCCCGGATAGTCCACTACGCCTGGAACTGCGCCTGACTGATGTGTAGCCCTGGAACGTGGCGCCCAAGCATAGTCCCGTCGGAGGGAAACTACACGTGAGCTTCAAGCGGAGTGGGGCGCGGCCGAGCCGAGCTGCGCCGAGCGCGAGCCCGAGCCCACGGCGAGCAGCGGAGCCGTGCTGGCGAGGGCGAGCCAGCCCCAGCTCGGCCGGCCCTGCCGGATCCAACACCCCCACCAACACCACCACCGTCGAGCCTAGCAGCGGCATCACTCCCTCCATCAACACCGCCACTAGCACCGCCACCATCGCCACTAGCCTCAGCTTGGGCGGCTGCGAAGCGTCGCAGCGGGTCAGGGAGAGGAATCACCATCACACTGCTCGCCCGCCCCTCTCGGTCCCTGCGGGACCTCGGCGTCGGCGGGCTCGCTACAGTAAAACAATGGCCTTCGGCGCCCTCATCGGCCCCTTCGGGCCTCGCCGCGGGCGCCTCGCTTGGATATATTGATTTCATCATTGAAGGTAGAGAAGGGAATACGCAATCAAGATAAATAGCGAAACCAAGAGCCAAGCTATTGAAATAGGAAAGAGTGCCTGTCTGTAAGGTGTTTTCTTTCTGTGGCTGATGAGAGATGCGGCACACCCGATTATCACGAAAACGGAAATTACAGTCAGTATCTCTGTCTTGCGAAGATAATCCAAGTAAGGGACCGCCAAACTTGACACGGCAGAATAGAAAACAATCACAGACACTACCAATATCCCTAGAAAAATAAGGGAGTTCTCCAAGGCGCTCCGCTTTTTAGGATGTGCAACTGCCCTTTCTGTCGCTTTCGTGTTGGGGCTTGTCAAGGTCCCATAGCTCAGCAGGATAAAGACGAAATTCAAAAGCAGGAGAATGGCCTGGTAGGTGATTGTATCGAACGCGATGAAGGACGTACCTATCCATGCCACTAGTAGGGGTATACATGCCGCGTGGATTGCCACGGAGAGCGTGTCAGAAAATGCTCCCCTAAAATTCTTCAAAGCACCTTTGATTATTGCGTGCAGAATCCATGCTTCGAATAGAATCAGGACGGGGATAGACACCCAGAAGTAGAACAGGACGAATCCCATAAAGATTGTCAGCTGTATGCCTGGGAAACTTCCCTCAAAATGCAGTGCTATTAAGAGCGTTATTACTATTGGAATTAGCGAGATTGTGTAATAATACAACAGGTTTCCTATAGAGTTTCTTTCTTTGGTGCGCTTTCCAGGGTTGCAGATGAAGTCCCACTGCTCCTTTAGTTGGTCATATATTATCATCAGACCACAGGTCAGAATTCGATGGTCAAGCTTAAATAACCTATGGAATCTCTTTTTTATAGCTAACTGATTGCTCGGTAAGGTGTCATTGCTTGTTTGAATTTTGCGTTCATTTTCTATAAGCAACACATAAAAAGACATGGGTCGATAACTAAATCGATACCCTGCTTGGCAAAGCAAAAGGGGTGCTAACTCTTCTGTGCTTTTTCCTTGTATGCCTAGCACCCCAGGTCCACGCAATATCATACCCAAATGAGACCATCTACCTAACGAACAACCAGAGTACTGGGACTAGTGCAGGATTTCAGCAATTAATAAGTCTGAGTTCCTCTCAACTGCAAAATGCGTCTTCCTCAAGGGGCAACGTAAGATTCTATGCAAATGATGACGAACTAACTTCGTGGTACCAGGGCAATAATGAATGGTTCACCGTTGTCGGCACTCCTGCAAATAGCACGACCAAAGTGACAGTGGTGTTCCTCCCACTGAACACTACTTACGATGGAGTGGTGGCGGGAGAGAATGCCAGCCTTTCGACAATCTACGGAGAGTATGACAACGGGAAGTTTGTGTTCAACGTTTACGATAACTTTGATGGCCATTCATCAGGTAACTTCCAGTCCAGCAGCAGGAGGATCGACAGTATTTTCTCAGCAATGCCCTACACCAATTGGACGCTGGATGACGGCCTGATTTTCTCATATTCGAATACAACCACCATTTTCGGGCAGTTGGGGGGAATTTGGGCGAACAATTCAACGGCTTGGGTCGGGAGCAGTTCCAATATTACAATCGAGACAGACAATTACAACGTAAATATGGGTCTCCCCCAAAGCTATTGTGCATTCTCAGATTGCTATGATGGAAACTCTTGGTACGATTCAAGCCCAGTTCAGATGGGCCTGTATGACCTCAATTCTTCTCCGAACCTGCAGCCAGATATGGGAGATATTTCCGACACGAATATATACATGGACATGTATCTTGATGTTAGTGGAGTTGCGTTTGAATACTTCAACGGGACGGCAAACAAGACTACTGATGTTACAGGGGTCGACTCGTTTCCAGTCTGGAATGGCAGGGTAACCGCTCTTGGGGAAAGTCTACCGAGCTATGATGCTGGCGGTGAATACCCTTGCGGGTGGAATGCTTGTAAGTCGGTGACCGTTCCGAATCAGCCACTATTGTCTAGTCCAGATATAGACACATTCGCCATCAAGACAGGCGCATACCAATGGAACAATTGTATGGGAGGAGCACCTTGCATGGTTACGGCTAATCCAACCCTGTCACTGCACTTGTTCAGGGAGCGCGAAACGCCGCCCGACGGGGTTATGCCAAGTGAAAGCATAAACGCACCAAACGAGCCGCACTTATCCGTTTCAATAAGCCCAGACACATCAAAATCTCCTCTTCCTATAATGAACAACATATATCTTGATGTAAATAATCCTTTTGTGAAGAGTCAAGATTCAGTACCAATAGTCCTAACTTTTCAAAATACTGGAAACGCTCCCGCATATTGGTCAATAGGCAGCACGGTGACAGGTTATCCTGGCGCAGTATCTTTCTCACAGCTCAATGGGGTGGTGGGAAAAGATAATATCACTGCGATAAGCGGGACGATAAATACGAATGGTCAGCCAGATAATCTTGGTGCATATTCAATTAGCATACCTATTGAAAGTGCCGCGTTCCCTGCAGGAAGCCAGACTGAAACAGTGAATGTATTGGTAACTAACGTGAATTGTACTAGGATGCCCAACCCTGCTTGCACTGATCAAGGTCAGTCCTTTTTTGCAGTACGCTTAACTGGTGCCCTATCCCAAAGTGAGTATGGAGATCCTTACAACTTTACTCTTGGCATATATCCCTTCCAATCAGATTATGGCATTCTACTGTTCAACTATTCCCAAGTTGCAAATATCACCACCCAAACAATAGAGCAATTGTCTGCTGCTGGAATCAATAGAACCAACAGTACAAAAGCAGTATTTACCTATGGTCCTAATGCCGAATTCGGGAATAATACTTATTACACTAGCGTGGCCATTACTATTCTCGAAACTACGTTCATAAGTGAACTCGAGGATTTGACAGTAGCAGGGACAAATGTTGCAGTTGTAACTAGTGGCGTCTCGGCAGTATCGGGAATACCTTTTATAGGCTATTCTTATGACCTTATAAGTTATGTTGTTGAACCATCCAACGTCTGGGGAGGATTGAGCGTAGGAGTCGATGCATTTGGCTTTGGTTCAAGCTTCTTTAATAGCACCAACAACACAATAGTGAGCATAGGTCAATGTATCACACAACCAGCAGTCTGCTACCAAGACCATCTCAATGCCATTGCCGAAGGCGAATTCAATCAGTATGACTATCCATTCGTAAACCCGAATACCACTTATGAAAATATTTCAACAGGCAGACCCTACGTTCCTCTGTATGTGATATATCCTGATAAAGGAGTTATTCTTTCAATATCTGATTTGAAACTTCCAGCAAATCTCTCAGTAATCCCGTTAACTGTCGAGGGAAATGATGCTTGGCTATCTATGAGTTCGATAAATGTTACTGAAACGACACACACTCCGCCAGCTCCACCAACCTATTCTGGCTTATGTGGTGGAAAGGTCAATGACCCCTCCGATGACTTACCCATATGTGGCGTCGAAGAGGGGGCGTTTGCAAGCGAACTGAATCTGACCTTCACTCTTGATTATGGTCAATATTCAGACTACTACACCGGAAACTCAGTAGTACCAACTTCTCTAGTTCAGAGCGCAGTAGTACCTACTACACCAGTGCTACAGCATGTGATACCTGTAATAGTGATGAGTTCTGCTGGAGTTGGCATGAATAACACAACCTTCAATTCCAGCGACGCGGATTTTCTGCTAAATACTTATGCCCCAAGTGGCATCGCGAATTTCACTAATGGCATACTACTTTTCCAAGTTCCACAAATTCTCGAGCCAATGCTAAATTCCAACAACACTTTCCTCACTGCTAATAATCATACCTTGCCTATCAATATAACTCTAAGAACAAAACAGAGTGCTTTCTATATCTATGCAGGAATAAATGCGATGGCCATTGGCAACTTAGTTTTGCACTTGCCAAAACTACGGCCAACTATTTCATTAATATCGCAGTACGGGACATTAATCCTAGGTGGCGGCTCGTTTGGTGCACAGTCTACTATACTACTGCAGTATTTCAAAAATGGCGCTTGGCTACCTCTGACAAACAACGTAGTCATAAATACGTCGAGCACTGGAGAATTCTACACCACGGTGCCGATACCGCCCTGTCTCAATTCATCTTTTATAGTGTTAAGGGCAGAGGGAGAAAATAATACTACCGCGTTTACAACTGGGGAAGTTAAATATCTAGTGAAATTTAATGAGCAGGGACTGATAAACGGGACCGCTTGGTCTGTTTCGGTAAATGGAATGACGGAGAACACTACTGGGACGCAACTGCTATTTTCGCTGCCAGATGGAAATTATATCTATAATATTTCGACTGATGGAAATATCTTGCAACCCGATAATGGTACCCTTTCCGTTAATGGATCAAATCTTAACGTGACAGCATATTCATTAGATGCAGTTTACCCGAATGTGACGGTCTATGTCTTCAATAATCAGAGCGCAGCGACGGGTCCCAACTTCCAGCAAGAACTCAGGATGAACTCCTCCACGCAAATCCTCCAGAACATCTCCAGTGACGGAGGCAACGTGAGATTCTACCTCGGTTCGCAAGAACTCTATTCCTGGAGGGAGAACGCCACTATTTGGTGGATAAAGTTGCCTAATGGAGTCCCTGCCGAGTCGACCGTCGCGGTGAACATGACCTTCCTGTCCAAGTCCATTGAGTACGATGACATCTACGCGGGAGAGGCCCCGCAGCTTTCGAGTACTTATGGAGAATATGACAACGGCGAAAATGTGTTCGGCTTCTACGACAACTTCGCAGGGGCGAGTCTTAACGCGAGCAAGTGGACGATATTGGGCAGCAGCGGGGGCTATGCCCAGGACAACGGAATCACAGTGACCGGCAACAACGGCTGGGAATCACTAGGAACGGCGAACAACTACGACCCTCAGACTCAGGTGGCCGAGGTCCATGGCAGGCTTACTGCGCTGCTCGCACCCAACGCATATTCATACGCCCAGCTTTTGGCGTGGGGGCCTCCCTATGCCCCCGACCTTCCTCAGTTCGGAATCACCGATTCGGATCGGGCGTACTCCCTCTTTGCGTACGATAGCGGTCCTGCAGTAGGAGATACTTTCCTCGGATCCACCGCCACAAACCAGACCTGGAGCGTTTGGCAGGACGGCTCGGACTACTATGCCGCGCTCGACTATGACACTCTTCAAGGTCTTTCCGCTCAATACGCTCCAATCACCTCCCAGGACTTCGGATTCGGCACCGTCTCGACTGGAGTGAGCGCGGTGGTTCAGTACGCCAGGCTCAGGGCGCTGCCGCCCGGCGGGGTCATGCCGAAGGTAGTATTTACTTCCTCGCCGCTTGCTCCTCTGGCCGCTGGGGCGATGAATGTCTCTTCCGCATTGGTCCAGTATGGCGCCTCCGTTTCGCTGGAATCGAACGTGAACGGAGGAATCCTGCCGTACGCAATATCTTGGTATTCCCAGCCGAACTGCACCGAGCCTTCGATTGGCACGGGGGCGAACGATTCATTCATCCCTGCGGGCACGCAGACTTATAGCTACAGGGTAATTGATGGAATAGGCGCCTTCGCTTGCTCCCCTGGCAGCACCATAGCGGTAACTAATATTCCTTTCTATCCCAACGTGACGATTTACGTCACGAACAACCAGAGCGCTACAACGGGACCTGGTTTCCAGCAAATGATCGTGACGAATGTAAGTGCGATCTTCCAAAACATCTCGAGCGACGGGGGCAACGTCAGGTTCTACGCAGGTTCGCATGAGCTCTACTCCTGGCGGGAGAACGCGACGGTCTGGTGGGTCAGGCTTTCTGACGGAATCCCTGCGAACTCCACGGTTGCGATAAATATGACTTTCCTGCCCATGTCCACAGAGTACGACGGAACCTACGCCGGTGAGGCCCCGCAGTTGTCCGACACTTATGCAAAATACGACAACGGCAGGCTCGTATTCCCGACGCTGTATGACAACTTCAACGGAACCACTCTCAATTCGACTCTGTGGCAGGGACTCGCACACGGAAACTACTTCACCGTGGACAACGGCCTGGCCGGGACGGGCCCATCCTATGACTGGGCGGTGGTTGATTCCAAGACGAACTACGATCCGCAGATTGACGTGCTGGACTTCTTCGCGAACTATTCCAATTTTGCCAATCAGGAGTACTCCTACAAGATGATTGCCTATAACCCGCCATATGCAAACCTGCCCCAATTCGGCGTAACCGATTCCTACAGCAGCTATTCCCTGTGGAGCTATAATGGAGGTCCGCAGGCGGCCCAGACAGGGGAAACAAGGACCACCTCTCCGAACCTGTTTACTTTGTGGGCTAACGATACAAACGCATTCCTCACTGTGTCATATACAGGCAAAGTGTCGGTAGCACTCCCTTCCCTGACGTCCGCACCTATCGGGATTGCGGCCCTAGGGGGCAATGTGTACGTGCAGTACATCCGCTTGAGAACGCCTCCGCCAAACGGCGTCATGCCGTCAGTAGCATTCGACAACCCGCCGATGACTACGACCACCACGACATCAACGACTACCACGGTGACTACCACAATAGACACCACCCATCCGAACGTGACCGTCTACCTAAGGAACAACCAGAGCGTCTCAACGGACCAAGGCTTCCAGCAGATGATTTTAGTGAATTCCAGCGAAGTCTTCCAGAACATCTCCAGTGACGGCGGCAATGTGAGATTCTATCTTGGCCAGCAGGAGATCTACTCCTGGAGGGAGAACGCGACGGTCTGGTGGGTCAAGCTGCCTGGCGGAATAGCTCCAAACTCAACCTTCGCGATGAACATGACCTTCCTGCCCAGGTCCACAGAGTACGACGGTGTCTACGCAGGGGAGGCACCGCAGTTGTCAGAAACCTACGGTCAGTACGATAACGGCGCAGAAGTCTTCACCTTCTACGATGACTTCGCCGGGACATCGTTGAACGCGAGCAGGTGGTCAGTACTCCAGAGCACTTCGGGCTTCTCGATAGACGATGGGCTGACCGTCAACGGCGATTCATGCGGGTGGTGCGGCGTGGTCTCGAACGATGCCTTCAACTGGACCTCCACCGTCTTCGAGTTCCGTGGGCACTTCACCGGATTTGACGGCCTGCCCCGCATCGGAGCGGGATACGGACTGGGATTCGGGACACCAGACGAAGTGGCGATATACGATAATTGGGAAGGATACAACCTCGATCTGTATGACGGCGCTGGCAGCGCGATCTTCATGGGTTCCTCGACCTCCGACCAGATTTTCTCCGTGTGGGGCGACAATCCGGAGGCGACGGGATACGCCTCTGTGAATTACGGGCAGCCCGTGTATTCGTCTGCGCAGTATCCCCTCTCATACACAAGCAAGCAGGTGGACATCGCGGGAATAGGTTCGGCCTATTCGCTGTCAGTTACCTACGCAAGAGTGCGCCTGCAGGCCCCCAACGGAGTCATGCCTTCCGTGGCATTCAACAACCCTCCTATGACCACCACAACCACGACGTCGACCACATCCACCGTTACCACCACGATAGATACCGCACACCCGAACGTGACTGTCAACATAACTAACGATCAAGATGTTTCGACTGGCACGGATTTCCAGCAGATGGTTTCGATAAACGACAGTCCCATTTTCCAGAACATTTCCGGCGATGGCGGCAACGTCAGATTCTACGCAGGTTCGCAGGAGCTCCATTCCTGGAGGGAGAACGCGACGATCTGGTGGGTCAAGTTGCCTGACGGAATCCCTGCGAACTCCACGGTCGCGGTGAACATGACCTTCCTGCCCAGGTCCACAGAGTACGACGGAACTTATGCCGGAGAAGCACCGCAGCTGTCCGTCGTCCTGTGCGGCTACGGATGCGTGGACAACGGCGCGGACGTCTTTGAGTTCTACGACGGGTTCGGCGGGACGATCCTGAACGCGAGCAAATGGCAGGTCTCCATTGGCGGAAGCGGCTACGTCAGCCAGGATGACGGAGTCACCGTACATCCCGCTGGTTGGGGTGTGGCCCAGTCTTCGCTGACCTCGCAGGCCTACTTCAACATGTCTAACACCACGATCGAGTCGTACTCCTACCTGACCAGCTTCTTCGGCTGGTACTGCCCGGCCGACGAGCCGGTGTCCTGGAACGTGGGAGGCGCCCCAGGGATAGGGGACCAGGGGTCGATCTATGGCGGGGACGCGTATTCCCTCGGGACCCAGGTCTGCTTCGGGAGCTACTCCGACTTCCCCACAAGCGCGAACTCGACGTCGTCGCCGCAGGTGTTCTCTGTGGAGATGAACTCCACCGACTCATTCGGCTTCATAAACTACACGAACGCCCTGGGCCTGCCAACCGCGGTCAGCGGGGACGGCCAGATAAGGCTGATCGACGTCGTCCCGAACATCGTCGCGACGTGGGTGAGGGCGCGCACGACACCTCCTGACGGAATCATGCCGCAGGTCGCCTTCGATTCAATGGGCGAAGAGTCCCAGATGAGTTCGCACCTGACCCGCGGTTCCTCCGCCGCCCTGACTGTGGGCATCGGAGGAGGCCGCGCAGACACCTCCACCCAAGTCGTCGGCATAGGGGCAGTCAATGCGACCGGGCCCGCCAACGCCACGGCAGTCAACGCCCTCGGCGCAAACGCCATCTCCACGGCCGCGACCGTGCCGCCTCCAGCGAATACCGTCAACTCCATAATCCCTGGAATAGTCACCAACTCCACATCGATACAGAACGCCACCAACTCTACGGCGACGGCCCTTCCTTGATATTCGGTGGGAAGGCCGCCCGCCCATCAGGCGGGTGGCACCAGATATTCGTCCCTGTCCTCAGTTTCCTTCCTTATTTCCTCCAGAACACCCTCTTCCGAGGTCACCCACACCATCGGTACGCCCCAGAGCCCGCCCTTCGACGCGTTCTCGTCTACCGAGTCCCTTCTGGCGCTGGTCTGGACCTCGTACCCCTTCGACGCGCCCGGATCCCAAAGACCCTTCTTCTTGGGGTTCACGGGTATCGCCAGTATGTCGAAGGCGCGCTTCTCGCCGCTCACCACGGGCAGCGTCAGCCCGTCCTGGAGGCGCCTCATCGTCCGCGCCATGAGCCGCCTGTGCTCCTCGGTGCTTAGAATGAGACGTGCATGCAAAAGACGTATAAAACTTCGCGGGGGTGAATCGCGCCTGAAGTGAGATGCTCCGACCGAGAATTGGCAAACCAGTCGAGTGCCCAATCAATATCATATCATATCGTTCTATTTTTCAGCCATCTCGTGTATCTTCCATTCTCCCGTCATTTTTATTTTATCATAGCCGCGTTCGTTCAAGAACGGCTTTATTTCAGTACTACTTGGAAACTCAAAATCGAATTCTCTTGTCAGGTCTTTCAATAGTTGCTCGCCAAGTTTTTTCTTATACTTGCCGGAAAGGCATAGTGCATACCACGTTTCCAAGTCTTTCAGCGTTATTATGCCCTGAATTCTGTCGCTAAACGGTAGCTGGCTCGTTATCCTTTTTATCATGGTTTCTTCTCCATCAAGGCATATGAGGATTATTTTGTCGGCTGCTACGCTGTCCGTAACGTCCTCGGCCAATTCTTCGCTCAACGATATGTGCTTTACCTGTATCGCGGGCCCAAAATTAGCCCACATGTCAAGGCCTCTGTCTGCGGCGTTTGTAACTCCAACCCTGAACAGCTTGGCTGGCATTGAAATGGACGTCTTTCCTTTTGTTAGCCCCAGCACCAAACGCACAAATTTTGAAAAGTCATCTAGTATTTCGCCATCGGCATTTTTTATTGTTGCGTTGATCTCCACTTGCAACGCCCTTACCAACGTGCTGAATAGGGCATAGACAGTTATTTCATACGCCTTGTCCACGCTTCTTTTCAATCCAGGCTCATCGGTAAATTTCGCCAGGAAGGTGTGCAAATCAAATTTGCCAACGCCAGACTGTTCGATATAGGTAAGTGCCGAAAGAACCATCGAAAGTCTTTCTTCCAATCGATAATAGATGTAGCTCTCCACTATGCCTTTGTTTTGCTTGTTAAACTCTCCCAATTCCTTAAGCAATTCTGGTGGCATCGCATTCTCATCGAAAAGGTTGTCCTGGAACCTAGCCGATGAGGTCGATATGTTTCCCACTAGCCTATTTGTTATTGTATCGCGCCATTTCTTGCTGGGATTTCTATACGATTCCAAGTCCGAAAGATTCATCGCTTCTCCCATCCTGTAGTGATACAATATTTCAGCTATCTGTATTGGCTTGTAAAGGTGAACCCTGCTTTTCCTTATTATCTTATCGAGTGCTTCTTTGCTCCGCATATATTACGCCCTCCTGTCCATCTTCATGCCCGCTGCTTAAGGATTTAATCATTTGTTTTGCGACTGCTCTAATCATGCTGACCGGAACGCTATTTCCTGCCTGCTTCCTAATCTGCGAATCGGGCACGACTATCTTGAATCCCTTTGGGAAGCCCTGCAAGTTCAAGCATTCTCTGGAGGTAAGTCTGCGCATTCCATCAACTAGAAGGTAGTTGTATGACGCGCCGGCCCGAAGTGCACAGGAATATTCATGTATGCCGAGGTCTCCTCTCTTGTTCTCGTGCCAGATTGCTGGCGTAGGAATACGCCTGCCCTTGGCTTTCTCCATTCTTTTTCTATATATTGTTTCTGATGCGAAGTGCTTTCTCTCGACGGATTCATGGGGTACTAGGAAGTCCACGAGCCTGGCTCGCGACTGGAGCGGCTGAGGGAAAGCGAACGGCACATCTGACCGGAACCCAACAATTATTACCCTCTCTCTCTTTTGGGGAAGCCCGTAATCGAGAGCGTTCATGACTTTCCAATGCGTGTGATATCCCATCTCGTTAAGCCGTTCTAATATTACCTTGAATGTTCTTCCGTGGTCGTGATTCACTAACTGCTTCACGTTTTCAAGAAGGAATGCCTTCGGCTTCTTGGTCAGGAGTATCCTTTCTATCTCGAAGAACAGCGTGCCCCGAGTGTCGGCGAATCCAAGGCCCTTGCCTATGATGCTAAAGGGCTGGCAGGGGAAGCCGGCAAGAAGAACGTCGTGGTCTGGTATGCTACCCGTTTCGATTTTTGTTATGTCGCCAAATGGCTCCTCTCCGAAGTTAGCCTCATACGTTTTTTGGGCGTACTCATCCCATTCTGAGGAAAAGACGCATTTTCCGCCGAGTTCGTCGAAGGGAATCCTGATTCCGCCTATCCCTGCGAAAAGATCAATAAAAGTGAATTTCCCAGCCATCCTCTCACCACTATATCCACTTCACTGTTTATTACTTTGTCGGTCTGCTTTGCGCTGGCCTCCGATTTGATGCTCCCATATCCTTATGACTCTCCAGCCATCCGCTTCTAGCTTTGCGTTTACAGTTGCATCCCTTTCCCTGTTTCTTTTTATTTTGCTCGCCCAATACTTTACGTTTGACTTCGGTTTTTCGTAATGAATGGGGCAGCCATGCCAAAAGCACCCATTCACGAAAATCACAACTTTCTTTTTTTTATCGGCAAAATCGGGATTGCCATATACCCCTTTAGGTTGATATGTGAGCCCAGTGCCCTTTAGGATGGCCCTAAGCACGAGCTCCGGTTTTGTTTTAGAGCGTTTAATGCGAGACATGATGTAGCTTCGCTTGTTTTTAGTTACGGTATCCGCCATGATTGATATACCCCGCCTAGCTACTTAAATCTTGAGAATGATCGCCAAAACCAATCTTTCCTATTACCTTGATTGTAGAATTGTTCAAATGCTCATATCTTTCAGTTTCCACTTCGCTGGGAACCACAATGTATGTCTTTTTGGCTGCATTTGCCATTTTTCTCTCCAATTCCCTTATGTCGTGCTTAAGCCCGGTTTCTACTTCGATGTCGAAATTCTTGGTCATTATGTCTGGTGCCTCCTCCCCGAGCTTAGCCAGCGTGTAGGGTATGCCCTGGGCGTCGAGCTTCTTGGTGACCTCCCTCTCCATGAACTTGTGGAGGCCCGACAGGGTCGGGTCGCGCCTGTAGTAGAGCACGACCTCCCGATCTCCCAGCTTGAGCATCTGGCGACCTATCAGGCCGTCCTTCTGCAGGGCCTTGAGGGCCTTGCTGACCGCGAACTTGGGCTCGGTGTCGCCCATTCCGTCCGCCTTGGCGATGTCCTTGGCGAGCTTGGAGGGCCAGCTAGCCTCCTGCGAGAGCATGGCGAGGAGCTTTTCGCGGTAGTCGAGGATTTCTTTGGGTTTCGGAATTTCTGTGGCTGTGGCGGCCTGTTGCGTGGGTTGGAGGTAGGTTTCTTCATAGTCATGGAAGCCCCTGATGTCTGCGGTGTATATCGGGATGGCTTCGTGAAGTTCCCTGGCCGCCGCATCTGTGAAGTGGTGGTCTTTGAGTTCGGTGGCCACGAAGGGCAGTAGCACGTTGATTTCCTTGAGAGCCCGGAGGTCCTTCTCGCCCTTGGTGCTGAATAGTAGGTGCATGGCGAATTGGTTGCGCACGTAGTCTGGCAGGTCTGAGTAGTTCTGCGTGCCGCACCAGAGCGCGCCCCTCGACCTTATTAGCCTCGCCACCTCTCCGAAGATGGTGGCCTCGGACTTGAGCAGCCTGTGGGCCTCGTCGATTATGACGATGTGGCGCATGGGGTCGGGCTTGCTTGCCTCTATTGCCCTCCACGCCTGTCGGAGGTAGAGCTCGGCGTAGAAGCTCTTGGCGGCCTCGTTTAGCCCTGATAGGTCTAGCACTACGTCTTTGTTTAGGTCTAGGGCGCACGGCTCGCTCTTTAGCTCGAGGTCGTTGAGCTTCTGGCCTATGAAGGAGTAGGCGGAATGGGTTATGTTGCCGGGCTTCTCCCTGTCCATAGCCTTCTCGATGGCACCCCGGAGGGCCTTCCACGAGCCGCTTTCCTTCACCGCCGTTCTGAGGAGGTTGGGTATCGAGGCGGCTACTACCCCCTGCGAGTTCATGGGGTAGGTCACTAGGAAAGCCTGCACAAAAGCCTCCTTGTCAGCGAAAGGATCGCCCGCGTGGTCTGCCACGCGGAGTATGGGGATGCCTAGCTTGAGGTACTCGTCCCCTGCCTTGAACGAGAATATGGTCTTGGCGGCATCGGGGAACTTGTCTATGAGGTATCTCATTAGGGTGCTCTTGCCTGAGCCTGACCTGCCGCTTACGAACAGGTTGCGGTTGTTCCTGTTGGCTATGTAGCTCCCGAAGTCCATGATTCGGGCGTAGGTCTTGGACAATTTCGGCTGCTTCGCGGTAACTATGCTGTCCTTGACCAGTTCCTTCGGGAAGTGCGCCAGGGCGTTCTGGTAGATTCTGCTCCTCTTGCTGCGGAGCTCTAGGGCAAGGAAGAGCGCCGCGTATGACGCGAGCACGACAGGAATGAGATAATTTAGGGCGGGCTGCAAGTTCGCTAAGAGATATATGACTCCGAAGATGAAGCAAACCAGCACGATGTGGTCGAGCAGAGAGAGTTTTGGGTGCTTGCTGAAATCGGAGGCTGCCATGTGTTTGTTTATGGCTGCCAAAATATATAAACCTTGTAGTTTAGTATACGCTTGTGGATTTAAGTAATAACTCCTTGTAGAACCGTATTCAGAATAAATCAAGACGAAGTTGTGCTCTATTGTGGCGGGTCATAATAGAAGTTCCTCGCCTTCGTCAAACATTTCAAAAATAAGTTTTAGTTTATTCAATACTTTATCAAATTTTTTATCTCTAGTCAATGCTGATTTTAATTGTCTAAAATTTATAATTCCTATATCTTCTTTTTTTAATTTCGATTGCAAAAGCAGTTTCCGGTTCAAGACGTAAGCAAAACTATTATCTCCAAATCTGGCTACTCCGTCGTCATAATTTTTCCCTAATTCCCAAGTTACATAAAATAGAAATTTCTTAACGGGTTTATCTTTTCCTACCGAAGGTTCTATCTTTCTAAAATGTTTTATTATGTCGTCTATCTCCTTTTCAAGTTGTTTCTTATCGAGCGGCAGCGATGTTTTGGCTTGCACTATTATACTAAAATCTTTGTTTTCGGCTATTATGTCTATGTCTGTATCTTTTTCTTCTCTTTCTATGCTCAACAATTTCGCATTGTAAAATTTACTCAGACACAAATATGCTAAAAATTCCGTAAGCAAACCTCTCGACGCCTTAAGCCTCTCCATTTCAGATTTACTTATTGCAAGGCCCCTGTCTTTATTTTCAATATATTTTTCAAGCAATCCTGTTTTAATTTTATATTTTGTTAAACTGATTCTGTCTTTTCGCTTCTCCATAATTCTTTGTAAATACTCTTTGACCTCGTCATAGGGCTCCCAATTTGATTCACCATCTAATCTTGGAAAAATCACCCAGCTAGAAGCATCGCCGATCATCCCATGCATAGGCAAGTATAATGCATAGCTGTAATATTTGTCCCAGTCTTTTCCTTCTTTCACAATCTCTTCAAATTCGATTATTTCGACTTTAGACCCTCCTAGTACGATTCCACCCGATAATGCATCTATAAATAATCGCTGAACAGCATCTCTGTCGCTTCTCACAATATCTTCAAGAACGTTTATTACTTTGATTTCCCTCCCTCTGAAAACAACATTTAGCTGGTAAGGATAGAGTATTTTCTTGTTCTTTAGCAGAGTGCTCGTCCTCCATCTAGGTTCTACTATATCAAAAATTCTGGTAATGTCAATATCCTTAAAAACCGGCCCATTCATTTTTGAATAAAATTGGTGCATATCACCTAATGTATGTAATTCCGATAGCCCATCGTTTATTTGTTTGTTGTATTTATTTTCAGTTAACCAATTCATTATGAGAGCGGTGCAAACCTTGAAGCCCTTTAAATATTGCAATTCTGGCACGTAACTCCGTGCTATTTCATCTGTCATTGTACTGAAGAACATGCGAGGGGGTTCATACACATACGTAACCATAAACCAATGAAATATCATCGACTTTTCTGCTATATCATTTATGCCCTTTGCCTTCGTGGCTTTGTAAAGTGTAGCTATTTCAGAGTCTATTTCGTTGTTTAGCTTTTCCAATTTCTTCAAAACTTCTTCTACCGCATTATCTTTTACCGCATCTGGTTTTGTCAAAGTGTGCCTTATGGAGGATAGTTCTTTTCTATGTTCAAGTAACTCAAATATTGTTCTGAAAGAATGACTGTTCTTTTTGAGGTGTTGTATTTCTTTATCGCCAATATCAAATCTCCCCCAATTAACTATCTCAAATATGTGTTCGTTATACGGTGCTTCTTCTACGTGCTGTATTATTTTGCCTATGCAAAATTCTATGAAGTATAAATATCCTGCTAAAAGCTCCCTGTCTTTATTTTTAAGGAGTTCTTTCCTGAACGAAAGCCCCTCTTTCAAGATGGCAAAATCAAAATAAAAATAGTCATATAGTGAAGGCACAGAAACATCATCTTCTTCCTCTTCCTCCATGATTTTATGTTTTATATTAGGTTATTATGCCTTCCTATGATTGCATCTCAACTATGTAGACTCCAACCAGTATAATACATGACTGAAAAGAAAGCCACCATGATGACTATGAGCGCCCACGCTGCCATATTCATCGGTCTATTTCTATAATACATTAGTCGCATCCCAATAAAAGTTAAGACCGAAAAGAAGAAACTTATGCCAAAATCTTGAAGAGAATTCAAGGTACTGCCTGGAAGATAACCAAGTAGAAAGCCAGGCAAAACACTACTTATATATGACGATCCCAAAACTGCTCCCCAGAAAAAGAAAAAAACAATAGCAACTTTAGTTATTTCACTCCTACCCGCTATGCTTACCGCTCCCCTGCCTCCTTTCAAGAATTGTTCATATACGAGTATGCTGATGAAGAACGAAACAAACGCCGCGAACACTTGCAAAGCCATAGGTGGATCTTGTGTAAGTAGAAGAAAAACAAGAAATGACATAAACACTACAGCAATTACTTGTTCTAAATCGCTACCCATCTAATCAGCCTTAATAAAACTCTGCATATCGAATCATCTTAATCGATAAAGATTAATGACCCTCTGAACTCTGGACATTATGCGCATTCATCTCTCTATGTGTTATGCCATCCCAAACCGCAATACCTAAACTGACAATGGCTGCGGGTTCAGCAGGAATAGCAAGTATTATTCCAAATTGAGGCAGCAATAGAGATAAGAGAATTAGAGAAATAAAGGAGGTCATTCCGTTAGCCAATATTAGACTAGACACAGTATGCTTTTTAGAACCTAGTTTTGCAAAGTAATTGAAATAGGCGTAGAATATTACCAATAGTGCGAAATAGATGGCAAAGTAAAATATGTCGGAAATTTGGTACATATTCTCAACCAAATGAACTGTTAAAAGTATTCACTGCGGTATCCTCATTTCCAAGAATTCCACCTCCAAGCACGCCAAGTAGTCCTAACAAAGGATCCACTAGAAATAATGCCGCACCTATGAATACGCCAATTGGAAAGCCAGCTTCAGCCGTTACTTGGCTTCTGGAATATATGGTCGTAACGCCACTTGGGCAAACGACCTGAAATGTAAACGGCAAATCGGCCTTGGTCCTTATCTGTGCTTCATTCTCGAACCTAACATAGACTCTTTCGCCGTAGTGAACCGGGCACATGACATAGAAGCGCATAATATTCCCATTTTAACCCAGTGACTCCCCTTTACTACCCCCTTATTGAGTTGGAGATTGATGTTTTTATTGGTTTCTTTGTATAGTCCAAAATGTGCGAAAAGTTAATACATATCATAGTAGCATCCACTTTATGGTAGAGGAGCATGGGAACCATAACGATAACTATGAAATTTGATAACCTAAAGGCAGGAGAAACATCGCTGGGTAAGCCTTTTTACAATCTGCGCGCACCGGCAGGGGAAGGTTACTACTCAACAGACAACGACGTAAATACGATTGATGTCATATTTCCAGGAAACAAAACTAAGGTAAAAGGCAATATCAAACTTCTTGTTAACGGGGTAAGGGAATTATACAACATACCTGCGGAAGCCGCCGTTCTAGGGCATAACGATACGTTTACACTAACGCCTCACATTAAAAGAGGCGAACACTTGTCAGCAAGATTAGACTGTAAATCAGTAGAAGGACAAGAGCCATATATGTTCTCCCTAAATCTTCATTAAACCAAGAACGCAGCCCCTTTTTCTTGGTAAAACTTCTTTTTATGCGGGCTGACCGCAGGGAACCCCTGCCGAAAAGAAGTTTTTGCAGAGGCGAGCCCCACGGTGCGCCGAAGGCGAGGGAGGGGTGCCTATGCACCCCTCCCGGCACCGTGCTGGGCGAGTCAGAGGACACGGTAGGTTTCGCCTGTGCGAAACCTAATTTTCCCAGCGGAAAATAGGGTCCTCTGACTCGCGTAGCGAGCCTCTGCATTCTTGGCTGACCTTCTTTCTAAGAAGGTCTAAGACACAGCCCAAGAGGGGCGGGTGGCCACGTGAGCCTGCGAACGTGCTGCCCCCAGGGGTGAATTGGGCTGGGGCTTCTAGTTCTGGGCCTTTAGCAGCCGTTTCTGTATGCCCGGGGTGCTTACCTGCCCTGCCTCTTCCTGAGCTATCCTTTCCTTGAAGAACTCCACGCACACCTTGAGCGATGGGTCGCTTATTGCATTGGGCTCTTCTATGAAGTAGGCTAGGGCCTCCGCGTATGCCTTGATCTTGGCCTCTCTGGTCTGCTCGCTCTTAGCCTGAACGTCCATCGTGCACCACCTCCGCCTTCCGGTAATCGTCAAGCACCTTGCGTATGAGGGTCGCCTTCTTGTAGCCTTGGTCTGCCTTCTCGTTCAGCCACACCGCGAGCTCGTCGTTCAGATAAAGGAGTATCGTTGGCTTTCCCATGCCGAATACCTTTTACTTTACTATATATTCCTATATCAGAGTAAATATTTAAAGGTTTAGGATTAGTGGGTAATCAGTCAGCGCAAATGAACTTTAGCCTCTATTTCTTTCTGCCTCTTTCTCCTTGCATCATCAAGTAAGTGTGTATTACTTCCTCAATGACCTTCGGGTCCTTCAAGGCCTCGGCTATCGCCTCCTTCATATTGCCTTCGTGGTTCTGCTTTTCAAGAGCAGTTGTGATGTCCAATGCCGACCCGCACCTGCCACAATAGCACAGGTCTGACCCATTTTCATACTTGCATTTTGGGCATTCCTTTGCCAGAAGTATGGGCTTTTCGATGGTTTCTTCAACCTTAAGGCCGTTTGCCTTCCGCACCGCCGCATCCACGTCGCGAGCCGAAAGGTGGACATACGTACCTGCCATTTTGCTTGATGCTGTCCATCCGAAATAAGCCTTGAGGCTTTGTTCGGTTAACTTCGGCGCATAAAAGCTCGCTCTCGAATGTCTCAATAAGTGCCACCATATGCGCTTTTTTATGCCTGCGGCTTTGGCCACTTCCTTCACCATCTTATTCACGCCGGAGGCTTTCAGCCTTGCTTTTACGTGGCTTTGTGCCAACGTATGCCATAGGTAATCCTCTGGCTCAAGGTCTACCACGTCATTCAAATACCGCGCAAGATATGGCGCCGCGAAGAATACGGGAATAGTCCGTTGTCCTGTCTTTCCATCAACTGTGATGTGTCCAGTTGCCAAGGACAAATCAACGTCTCTCTTTTTCATGTTGAGTAGCTCCCCGGAGCGTATTCCTGAATCAAAACCCAGGGCGATTATTGCCTTGTCTCTTGAGCAATTCGCCTTTCTTATCATCTTGAGAATCTCCGCCTCGCCCAGAATGTCGGCGGGCATTATCTTTTGGTCGCTTGCCTTTCCTAGTTTGAGCCACCCTACAACCTTCGGATAGTAGAAGCCCTCTCCGAACATCTGCTTGTAAAAGAATTTGAGAACCTTCTTGAAGTCGTATTTGATTGAGCTATGGTCTTTTTCAGTGGCGTCGATCTTGTCAAATTTGGCGGCGTTGTGCGCGTCAAATTTGTCGAGGAGCTCCTCGATGTCCTCCCTTGTCGCGTGTTCAAAGTCTATCCTAGGATTGATTTCAAGCACTCTTTTCAGATAATATAGGTGCTTTACCCGTGTGTTTTCCTTGCGCCCTAATGAGCGCAGCCTCGCCGCGTATCTTTCTGCGAGCATTTTGTTCTCAGGGGAAATGTTTGGTATGCTGTTTATTCCCTCGAGGCTCCTCGCAATCCTGCCTACCGCCGCATCCATGATTCTAATCAGCGATAAAAGTATTTAAGCCTTTAGGTTCGGGAACCGAACCCGCTTCCTCGCAAATGACTTTTTGCTCCGACCGGGATTCGAACCCGGGTTTCAGACTTGAGAGGCCTGTGTCCTTGACCGGGCTAGACTATCGGAGCTTCCGGTACAATTAATAGATTTTGTTGGCATATATTAATATCCGTATTATTTTTATACTCCGAAGGTGCATCCCTTGCTGCTCGACAAGTACACCCCGAACACGCTCAACGGCTTCATCGGCAATGGCGGGCCGATAGGCCAGCTGCGGACGTTCGCCATGGACGTCCAGGCGGGGAAGCGCCCGAGGCCGATAATGGTCTACGGCCCGTGCGGGACCGGCAAGACCGCCGCGATCAGGGCCATGGCCTACAGCAACGGGTTCGAGCTCCTGGAGCTCACCTCCAGCGACTATCGCGACTCCGAGACCCTGAGGCGCAAGCTCCTCCCGGCCGCGAGCAGCAGGGGCCTCTTCAGCAAGGTCACCCTCATACTTTTCGACGAGATAGACGAGCTCTCCAAGACCTTCGACAAGGGGGCGGAGACTGTGATACTCCAGATAATCAAGGAGTCCAGGCAGCCCATGGCGTTCACCGCGATGGACTACTGGGACCAGAAGATAACCTTCCTGCGCAGCCACGTGGACCGCGTGGAGTTCAAGAAGGTCGAGCTGGCGACCATATACAACTACCTCAAGAAGATAGCGATAATGGAGAAGAGCCCGGTCACCGACGCGGCGCTCAAGGAGATAGCCGACCGCAGCAACGGCGACGTGCGCGGCGCGGTGAACGACCTGGACATGATACTCGTGGGCGGGGACGCGTCGATCGAGGTCCTCGGGATAAGGAACAGGAAGCTCGAGGTCTTCAGGGTCCTCGACAAGATATTCACGACGCACAGCTTCCACTCCGCGAAGAACGCGGTGGACACGAGCGACACGGACCTGGGCATGCTGATCAACTGGGTCGACGAGAACATACCGACCCGCTACACGACCAAGCAGGCGGTCGGCAGGGCCTACTCGGAGCTGGCGGTAGCCAGCAGGTTCCTCGAGACCGCCGAGAGGAACAGGTACTACGGCTACCTCAAGTACGCGTCCGTCGGGATGTCGGCCGGGGTCGCGCTCTCGAACGCGGGGAACGTGAGGTTCCTTACGCCCTATTCGTTCCCTGCGAGGATAAAGTACTACAGCGTGACCAAGGAGAAGCGCAACCTGCAGGGCAAGATAGCCGGCAGGCTGACGCCCTTCCTGCACACGAACAAGAAGGAGATAATCCAGTCGTACCTGCCGATGTTCAGGCAGATGTACGAGAGGGGCGACGGCGCGAGGAAGGAGCTTGTCACAGCGGTACTCGAGTCGATGGAGCTCGAGAAGGACGAGATCGCCCACATAAGCAAGGGCTGAGCGGCCTCGCCGCCTGCCTGCGTCCCTAGTCTTTCGCAAGCCTCGAGGCCCACTCCCTGCTCTCGTCCAGGTACCTCGCGTCGTACTTCACCTGCGCGAGCGACCCCGGCGTGAAGGCCGGGTCCGCGGCCGCGCAGACCGCGTTCGCGACCAGGGACATAAGGTTCCTGGCGACGCCCTCCTCCGCGTCGTGCAGCTTCTTCGCGGCCGTCAGCTCGGCGTACTTCTCGTCCGCCTTGTCGTCTCCCGCGCGAGCCGCCACCTTGAGCATCTTCATCAGCGTGCCCTGGTCCACCTTCTCGGTCACGAGGGACATCGCCCTCGCAGCCGAGCTCGCGGTCAGGACGTCCATCCCCTCGTCCAGGCCCGGGTTGGGGTTCTTCAGGTAGGTCTCGGCGACCTCGAGCGCCCCCTTGGCGACGAACCTGTACGCCGCGACGGTGCTCCTGCAGATCGTGAGCTCGTCCAGTACCTGGAGGTAGGATATGGCTATCGACAGCGCCTCCCTCTTCATCCCCAGGGTCTCCTCCTTTCCCAGTTCCTTGTTCTGCGCGATTGCCATATGATCATCCTTCTCAGGAGGGCCTCCTCGCCCCCTTGGCGTCCCTGCCGATGTCCAGGGCGACCTCGTCCCAGACGTCGTTGATCTCCTTGAGCTTCTCAGCCTTGGCCCTGAGCTCCTTGGCCGCGTCCACTTCGCCCCTCCTCTCGTGGGCCTCGGCGATCTTCAGGTATGCGAACTCGATCTCCGGGAGGTCGACGTTCGAGTGCTCGCCGTTGCCCTTCACCACCACCTCGGAGAGCATGAGGTCGGCCAGTTTCCTGGCCACGACTAGCCTGGAACCGCCTTCCTCCGCGTAGCGTATCAGCTGGGTGATCGTTATGACGAAGTCGCTGGTGCGGTAGTAGAAGCCGTCGTCCACTATGCCCGAGACCGCGAGGAGCCGCTTGGCCTCGCCCCCGAACTTCCTCCTGAGGTCGGACGCCTCCTTCGGCGGGACCGCGAGCTCAAGGTACGCGCCGTTCCAGTCCCCCTTGTCCAGGCAGGCCATTATCCCCCCGATGTAGTCGTCCTCTGACTTCTCGGCGGCCTTCTCCGAGCGCCTGTAGAGCACCGTCCTCGCGACGTGGAACCTGGTGTCCTCCGTGAGGGCGTGCTCCGCGCGCGCCGGCGAGACGGTCAGGTAGGCGACCGCCTCCTTAGTCAGCTTCTCGGGCATCTGCGAGAGCACCTCCGCCTCGCTGGGCTTGAAGCACACCGGGGCGCCGTACTCGTGGATCGTCCTTATGACCGCGAAGGGCTCCACGTCCTCCGCCCTCTCCTTCGCCGCGGACCACGCGAACGATACGTTCCGCGGGTCGACCATGCTCGCGTAGTGCAGCTTCCCGTCCTTGATTACGAGGGGCCTTATCGTCTTCCTGAGGGCCTCGAGTTTCTTGTCGGATATCTCCGGAATCTTTTCAGCGTCAACCGTCCTGTTCGCTTCCATGTCATTCCCGATTCTAACTTCCCGCCCCCCGTATTTAAGCATTGGCTTGAATTCCCGTCGGGGTCACTCCCTCGCCTTCGGGTACCCCGCGAGCGAGACTCGGCGGACCTTGTTGTTCACGTCGTGCTTCGGCGGCCACGGGCTCGCCCAGCTGATGGCTATCCCCGCGGCCTTGAGCAGCCGCGTGACGTTCACGCCGTGCGCCTCGGGGCTCTCGTCCGCGATGAGCCCCTCGTGCCCCTGGAGGAACTTCCTGGTCTCCTCCCTGTGGACCTTCCTCTCGTTGCCCTGCCACCTGATGATGTTGTAGCAGTTCCCCATCTTGTCCTTCCAGTCGGGGTGGGCCTCCAGCATCCTCTGCGCGAACTCGCCCACGCTGTACTCGGTCACGAGCGCGTAGAGGCTCCCCCTCCTCAGGTCGAGCACCTGGTCTATCAGCGGCTCCCCAGGAGGGCAGCCCCTCTTCTTGCCGCAGTTCGGGCAGCCGCCCTTGTGGCCCCTGTACGGGTTCCTGCACAGCGCCTGTATCTTATCGTTGAACTGGATGTCTTCCGGCGCGACCTCCCTGGCGATGAACCTCGAGCTCGCCCCCACGACCCGGCCTTCCTTCCCCGCCTGCACTTCTTCACCGCTTACTCATTGGACGGGGAAATATTTATTCTGTTCCGTCCGCTGGTCTACGCATAAAATAAGCCCCGCGCCTTAAAACAAAGGAGATTTAATGTTCTCCCCACCTATTGAAAACATGGCTGTGAAAAGCAGGGATTGGGATAAGACATACAAGGAGAAGGGGGAGGTTCAGAAGGAAGTCCTGCCCAAAGTGAGGGACGCGGCAAAATTATTCAAAAGGAAGAAATTCAGGAGGATACTGGACCTGGCTTGCGGGACCGGAAGGCACGCGATATACTTGGCCACGGAGGGGTTCTCCGTCTACGCAACCGACATTTCAAGGAAAGGCATTGAGATCACCAAGGAGAAAGCCAAGAGGCTCGGGCTGAAAAACATCAAATGCAAAGTCCACGACATGAACGAAATCCCGTTTTCCGGAGGGTTTTTCGACGGAGTCCTGTGCGTCTGGTCGATGGGACACGGGACGCTCGCCACCCAGGAGAGGATAATCGACGAGATGCGCCGTGTCCTGAAGCCAAACGGCATACTCCTCACGGATTTCGTATCGACCAAGGACGAGACCTACTGCTCGGGCAGGGAAATCGAGAAGAACACCTTCGTGGGAGGAGTCGAGGGCGAGGAGGATGTCCCGCACCACTATTTCACAAGGCAGGAAATAAAACGCCTGTTCGCGCGCTTCTCGGAGGTAAAAATCCGCCGGACCCCGTTCGTTTTCCTCGATGGGAAGCGCAGGAGGCACACGATAGAGGCGTTCAGCGTGGAGGCAAGGAAATAGCGCAGGGTCCCATTACCGCATGATTCGCGTTCGCATTCTCCTTTTCAGGTTTGCATTTTCGGAGGCGGTCACACAGTGACCTTGGTGAGGTCGATCTCCATCGCGAGCACCGGCTCCTCTATGCCCATCTTCGAGAGCACCTCTGGGTGCACCTCGCCGAGGAACCCGACCTTCTTGCCCGCGACGGTTATCGCGGCGCACCTGCCCTCTATGAAGCTCTCGTGCCTCAGGGGCTCGACCTTGAACTCTATCTCGAGCGCGCCCATCAGCGCGGCGAGGTCCGCCTTCGCCTCGTTGAAGTTGACCTTCGCGTCGCACCTGGCCGACGCCAGGTGGTAGGCCTCGTCCGGCAGGCCCGCCTTCATGCCGAAGGCGAGGTCCAGCTCGAACATCCTCTGCGGCAGGCGGTCGTGCGCCGACTTCGCGATGCACTCGAGAAGGGACGGGACCAGCCACGTCCTCATGATCGTCATGGTCTCCGTCCGGGGGTTGGAGATAGTTATGCACTGGCCCCTCTGGACCTTGAGGCCCATCCTCGAGAAGTTCCTCTCCTCGCTGGTGAGGTAGGAGTTCATCATCTCGCCGTATCCCAGGCCCACCATCGCCTCGCTCACCGTGTTCCTCGCGATCGCGTCCGTCTCCGGGGCGCCCGTCGCGGTCGAGAGTATCGGGACCGGCTGTATGTAGTCGTACCCGTAGGCTATAGCGAGGTCCTCTATGAGGTCCTGCTCGTTGATGTAGTCCAGCCTGTACGCAGGGACCTTGAACCTTATCCTGTTCGATACGAGGGCGGCCTCGTAGCCCATCTTGTTGGCGAGAAGTATCCCGTTGTTGAAGCCTATCCTCACGCCGACCTCCTTCTCCACCTGGTCGACCGTGAGCCAGACCGTCTCGGTCTTCATCGCCGGGGTGGGGTGCGACTCCTTCTCGTACTCCACCTTGACGCAGTAGACCTCGCAGCCCATGTCCATGAAGTTCGCCGCGAGCATGTCCGCGACCTTCTCGATGACGTGCTTCGTGGAGCCCGTTATGTCGACTAGGAGGTTCTTCGTCTCCGTGGTTACCTTGGTCCTCTCCGAGTTTATTATGGGCACCAGGGCGAGGGTCCCCTCCGCGTCCTTGAGCGCCACGTACCTCCTCTTCGACTCGCCGAGCAGGGCCCCGTACTTCTGGCCCTTCGGCTCGCTCTTGAGGACCTCGCTGAACTTCATCGGCTTAGTCTTGCCGAGCGGGACGAACTCCTCGTCCGCGTAGGCGTCGTAGGTCAGCGGGGGCCTGACCGCCTTGAGGTCGTGCAGGCCTATCGCCAGCCTCTTCCTCTTCCTGCCGTAGTTCTCGCTGAGCTTGTCGGTGAAGTTTATCAAGTCGGCGAGCTGGTCGTCGTCCATCTGCGCCCCGGTCACGACCATCGCGGCGACGTACGGCCTTATGTTCGCGACGTTCGGCCCGACGGTGAGCGGCATGTTCACCGCCTCGCCGGAGGTCTCGTAGCCGAACTTCCTGCTCTTCCTCATGAAGTACCGCACGGCCCTGGCGAGCCCGACCGCGCTGATTATGTCCGGCCTGTTGGCCTTGAACTCTATGTCGACCTCCGCGTCGGTCTCCCTCTTGATGACCAGGCCCAGGTTGAGCAGGTTCTTCTCGAGCTCCTCCTTGGATACCTTGAACCCCAGCGTCCTCATGAGGTGCTTCTTGTTGTACGTGGCTATGGGCACATTCTCACCTGAGGCTCATGCCCCTCATCCATCCTGCGCTGGCCCCGTAGAGATCCGCGATGCTGCCGACCTTCCTGTTGCCCAGGAGCAGCAGCCTCTCCACCCCTATGCCCCAGGCGAGCACGCTGATCTTCTTCCTGTCTATGCCCGTGACCTCGCGCCTTATGAGCCCGGCGCCGCAGAGCTCGAGCCACTTCCCGTCCCTCTCGACCTGGACGCTCACCCCCGGCTCCACGAACGGGTAGTACGAGGGCTTGAACTTGAGGTTCGTGAGCCCCATGCCCGCGAATATCCTTATCAGCGTGTCGAAGAGGTTGGCCATGGTCAGGTCCTTGCCCACTATGATTCCGTCGGACTGGTAGAAGTCCGCGAGGTGCTTGTAGTCCACGTTCTCGTTGCGCAGCACCCTGCCGACGGTGAATATCTTTATCGGGCTCGATATGTCTATCTCGCGCCTGCCTATCCTGCCGAGTATCTCGTGTATGTACGCGCCCGTCACGCTCGTAGTCTGCGTCCTGGGCATCGCCTGCATCGCGAACTCCTCGGACCAGCCGGCGTGCCACGCGTTCCTGTGCTCCTGCGCGATCCTCTCCTTGACGCCGCTGTCGACTATCTCGAGCGACTTGGGGTTCGAGAGGAAGAAGCTGTCCTGCTCCTCCCTCGCCGGGTGGTCCTGCGGCACGAAGAGGTAGTCGAACACCCAGAAGGACGGCACGACTATCGGGCCCGAGACCTCGGTGAATCCCAGGTTGAGATACGAGTACCTGAGCTGGTCGATGGTCCGCCTGAGCGGGTGCCTCATCGCGACCTCGCGGGGCTCCACCGGGGCGTCCACGTTGTACTCCCTGAACTTCCTGCCCTTCCACAGCCCGTTCCTTATGACGTTCCTGTCGGTCTCGTCGATCGGCTCCGCGCCCTCTTCCTTCTCCGCGCCGGCCGCCGCGATGCCCTTCTTCGTGATCGCGACCTCCTTGACCTCCTCCCTGGCCCTGGCCTCAAGCAGGCCCCTCTTCTTGAACTCGGCCACGGCCTCGGTGTCCCTGTACTTCGAATACGAGTCCCTGTCCGACTGGAGCTCCCTGAGTATCCTCTCCTCGTCGATCCCCTTCTGCGCGGCGGCCTTCCCCCTTTCCGTGAGATCGACCACGCCCTTGTCTATCGCGACGAGCCCCTTCTTCTTGGCCCACATGAACCCTATCTGCTCGTCCCTCAGGGTCGCTATCTGGACCGGTCCCTTGGCGGCGATCCTCTTGACCAGGATCCCCTCGGGCAGCCCCCTGTCGGCGCAGTCGTTGCCCTCCGGCGAGAGCGAGGCCTCCTCGCTCGACTCCTTCCTTGCCTCGGCGAGCCCCGAGGCGGCGAGGTTCTGCAGGGCCCAGAGGACCTCGTCCTTGCCTAGCTTCGTCTCCTCCATCAGGGCGGCGAGGCTCAGCGTCCCCTTGTTTTTGAGTGCCTTGAGGATAGCGATCTCGTACTTGTGCATTGCGCCCACAGGGTCACCTGAATACCTTTGCGTAGACGTAGACGACTATCGCGATGACCGCTATAGCGGCGAGCGACCACAGCTGCGCCGCGTAGTTGCCGTAGACGTACTCGAAGTCCTGCATGACCTCCTGCTGCGGCGTCTCCGTTATGACGTAGACGAACGTGAACTTCTGCAGAGGCTCGCCCGAGCTCCACGAGAAAGTGGTGGCGTTGCCGTAGTTGCCCGCGGCGCTGGGCTGCGGGGTGTCGGGCGCCGGGTAGACGGAGGTCACCGCGGCGTCGTCCGGTACTACTATCGTGAACTTGGAGTTGGGGTAGAGCGCCTGCCCGCTCGCGGTGTGCTCGAAGTTGAGCGCCGTGCTGTTGAAGGCGTACTCGAACTTCCTGGGCGCGATGTTCGTGACGTTGGTCACGTTGTTGGCGTAGTAGCTCATCGTGAGTATCGCCGTGCCCCCGCTGTTGCCGAGGACCTGGAGCGGCCCCGGGAGGAACGTGAAGTTCGATATGCTGGCCTTGGGGTTGAGTATGTGCTGCATGAGCAGAGTGGACCCGAGCGCCTGCTCCCACCCGCTGAGCGTGAGGTTGACCGCCTGCCTGTCCTGGTTGTACTGCGCCACGGAGGAGTTGCTCACGTAGACGCTTATCGTCTCCGCGACGTGCACCGTCGTGGAGTTGCCCAGCGTGACCGTGGTGGTCAGGTAGGTCTCGTTGAAGTACGCGTGGACCCCCGTCTGGAGGAACACTGTAGCGAGGACGAACGCCGCGAGGGCCAAGGACTTTTGCATTGCACTCCCGCATTAAGCTTGATAACCAAAATATAAAACCCTATGGCTTGGGCCTTACGGCTACCCCGCCCGTCCTCCGGCGGCGTTTCCCGGCCTATCTGCGCGCCGCCGCGAGCGAGGCCTCCTCCGCCTTGGCCGCCGCCTTCTCCGCCATGAGGCGCACGAAATCGGCGTCGTTAGCCAGCACCGACTTGCGGATCCTCACGACCGTCATCCCTTCCCTGGCGAAGGGTATCCTCGCCATCTCCAGCGCCCCGAGCACGGCCCTGGCCTCGAACTCCTCCGCCTCCCCCGCAGGGGAGCGCGCCGAGCTCCAAGACCCCGACCCGCGGCTGTTCTTGAGGAGCGCGTCGAAGTAGGCGACCTTTACCGCCGCGGCCTTCCCAACCACCTCGTCGAAGTTGTCCCCGCACGGGTGGCACAGGAACCTTTCGAGGATGTCGACCGCCCCCGTCAGTCCCGCAGCGCCCGGGGCCTTGTGGTCCCTGTCGTAGAGCTCGGCCGCCCCCCTGGCCGACCCCGCCGCCTCCCTGGCGAGCACTAGGTACTTCCCGAAGCCCACAGTCTCGTCATCCTTGTTCAGTGCTATGTCCTGCATTCCGTCACCAGGACATATTTCTTCTCCGGTTTTATAAGCTTATTTGAGGTTTCGCGCGCCGGCTTTCCGCTCCCGTATGATGCTTTAATATATTACATATGTGAATCCTTATCATCAGAGCGAGCGCATGGCACATCGCAGTCCAAGCAGGAAGCCAAGGGCCCAGTCCGCCATAGAGTTCCTCATGACCTACGGATGGGCCATACTGGTCATCGCCGTGATAATCGGCCTGCTCTTCCAGCTGGGAGTGTTCTCGCCCTCGCTCCCCAACTCGTGCATCTCGGGGGCGCCCTTCTTCTGCAACAACCCGCTGCTCTACTCCAACGGCACCCTCGCGGTGCAGATAGGGGAGCTCGGGAGCACGCTCACGGTGACCAACCTGAACTGCACCGCCTCGTCCGCGCCCCCGACCGTATTCATCCCGATCTCCTCGGTGAGGATGGTCTCGGGGGCGATAAGCACCCTGCGCTTCGCGTGCCCGCTGACGTCGGATTCGGTGGGCTCGTCGTTCTCTGGAAGGCTGTGGATATACTACGGCACCCCGACTCAGACGGGCCTCGAGGCCCAGGTCGGCACCTTCACCGCAACCGTCATGGGGGTTGGCGTCCCGACGAACTCCGTCGCGCAGCAGTACGCGCTGACCATGATATCTGGCGCGGGCGGGTACGTCCTGCCGCCCAGCGGAAACTACTCAGGCAGCGTGGGGATAACTGCGGTGCCGAACGAGGGTTACTCGTTCGCCGGCTGGACCGGCTCCGGCCCCGGCAGCTACGCGGGGCCCTCGAACCCCTCGACGGTGAACATGGGCGGCCACATAACCGAGGCCGCTGCCTTCGCCCTCCAGTCGTACTCCTTCTCGGCCGCGGCCGGGGCGGGGGGCAGCGTGGCCTGCTCGTACTCCCTCAACGGCACCCCCGCCCCCTGCAGCGCGACGTATCCGTACGGGACGCAGATAACCGTCGCCGCGACTCCCTCCTCGGGCTACATCCTCTCCGACTGGAACTGCACCGGAAGCGCGTGCTCCCCGTCATCCACTTCTCCGACCTCGGTGACAGTCCTCGCCTCGAACGTCACGGTCAGGGCGGACTTCTCGACCCCGCCGTACTTCCTCTGGGTCGCCGCGGGCACCGGAGGGACGGTCTCCTGCGTCTACGCGTCCAACGCCGTCGCCACCACGTGCGCCGCGAACTACTCGGCGGGGACGCAGATCACCGCCACGGCGAACCCTGGCGCGGGCTACTCCTTCTCATACTGGACATGCGACCCCGCGGACGCCTGCTCAAACGCCGAGTCCAACCCTGTGACCGTTATCGCCACGTCCGACCCGCTTGCGATAGCGAACTTCGCCTCCCATGCGTATGCGTTCGCGGCTTCCGCGGGAGCAGGGGGCAGCGTGACCTGCGCCTTCGCCGCCAGCGGCATGGCCGCCCCGTGCTCCGCCAGCTACTCGTACGGAACGCAGATAATCATCAATGCGATTCCCGCCGCAGGCAACTCATTCTCCGGCTGGTCCGGCTCTGGAGGTGGCAGCTACACGGGCGCGTCAGACCCGGTGACGGTGACCGTGACCGACGCGATATCCGAGACCGCGCAGTTCGGGACCGGGGCCTACTCGTTCGCCGCGACCAACTCGACGGCCGGCGGCATCGTCGCGTGCACCTCGGACGGCGTATTCGTTCCGTGCGTAGGAAATTACGCGAGCGGGACGGTGATAGCGATGACCGCGACCCCTGATTCCGGCTACGTATTCTCGGGCTGGACCGGCTCCGGAGCGGGCAGCTACACGGGCGCGTCAGACCCCGCCAGCGCGACAGTCCTCGGGGCGACGACGGAGAGCGCCGCCTTCACGACGCAGCTAAATTCGCTCTCAGCGACTGCGGGGTCCGGAGGCTCCGTCTCCTGCGCCTACGCGTCGAACGGCTTCGGCACCCCTTGCACGGGGAGCTACGCGCGGGGCACGCAGATAGCAATAACCGCTCTGCCCGCCTCGGGCTACACCTTCTCGAACTGGACCTGCACGACTGGCGCGTGCTCGACCCTCGCGACGTCGCCGACGACCGCGACGCTGACCGCGTCCGCGAATGTCGTCGCTAACTTTGCGGTCCAGGCGTACACCTTCACCGCCCTGGCGGGCACCGGAGGCTCCGTCTCCTGCGCCTACGCGTCGAACAGCACCCCCACGCCGTGCTCAGGGAACTACGCACCGGGAACCGCGATCGTCGTCAACGCGACCCCGGGCAGGGGATACTCCTTCCTCTACTGGACCTGCGCGGGGGGCTCGTGCTCCACGACGACATCCTCCCCCGTCACCGTCACCCTCGGGTCCGCGCAGACGTCGGTCACGGCCACATTCGCGGTCCATTCCTACTTCTTCTCGGCATACGCGGGTCCGGGCGGGTCGGTCACGTGCACGAGCGGCGGGGTGATCGCATCGTGCGCCGCGGAATACCCCTACGAGACGCAGTTCATCGTCACCGCGACCCCGAACGCGGGATACGCCTTCAACCACTGGTCGTGCAGCGTCGCCTGCTCGCCCACGTCGGTCTCCCCCACGACCCTCACCCTCGCCGACGCGATGGCCAACGTGATCGGCAACTTCACTGTACAATCGTATCCTCTCTCCGCGACCGCCGGCACGGGAGGCTCCGTCTCCTGCGCCTACGCGTCGAACGGCACCTCCGCCCCCTGCGCGGGAAGCTACCTCTACGGAACCCAGATAAGGATAGCCGCAACTCCCGACCCGGGCCATCTGTTCACCGGATGGGTATGCACCTCCGGCGCGTGCTCGACCCTCGCGACGTCGCCCACGACCGCGACCGTGTCTTCTGCGGTTAACGTCACCGCGAACTTCGCGACGCAGAACTTCACGTTCGTCGCCTCGGCCGGGACGGGCGGCTCGGTCTCCTGCGCCTACGCCTCCAACAGCGCCCAGGCCCCCTGCTCGGCGGACTACCCGCAGGGTACTCAGATAGTGGTCACAGCTTCGCCCGGCAGGGGATACTCTTTCGTCGATTGGACGTGCTCGGCGGGATCCTGCTCCACGACCACGTCATCTCCCACGACGGCCACCTCCGGGGCATCGGCAACGTCGGTCGTGGCCAACTTCGCGATACACTCGTACCTCTTCGTCGCCACCGCCGGCACGGGCGGGACAGTGTCATGCGAGAGCGCGGGCGCGACCGCGCCGTGCGTCGCGTACTACCCCTACGCCACGCAGTTCAGCATCGTCGCGGTGCCCGCCGCGGGATACGCCTTCAGCCACTGGGTCTGCAGCGTCGCCTGCTCGCCCACGTCGATCACGCCGACTGCCCTCACCCTCGCGGACGCGATCGCCAACGTGACCGCGAACTTCACGATACAGTCGTACCTGCTGTCCGCGACAGCGGGCGCCGACGGCTCGGTCTCCTGCGCCTTCGCCTCCAACGGAACCGCGACCCCCTGCTCGGGCAGCTACCCCTACGGGACGCAGATAACCGTGACCGCGACGCCCGAATCGAGCTACGTCTTCACTGGCTGGACCTGCACCGCGGGATCTTGCTCAACGATATCCAGCTCCCCCACCACGGTGACCGTCTCCGCGAACACCTCGGTCGCGGCCGCTTTCGCATCGCAGCAGGATTCTTTCTCGGCCACCGCCGGCACGGGCGGCTCGGTCTCCTGCGCCTACTCGTCCAACAGCGTCTCGACCCCCTGCTCGGGGACCTACGCCTACGGCACGCAGATCGCGGTAACCGCGATCCCGGGCACGGGATACTCCTTCACCAGCTGGACCTGCACCGCGAGCGCGTGTTCCGCCACAGCATCCCCCTCCATCAACATCACCGCGACATCCGCGACATCCGCCGTCGCGAACTTCGCGGTGCAGTCCTACCTTTTCTTCGCGACGAACGCGACGGGAGGCACGGTCTCGTGCACCGTGGGCGGTGCCGCGTCGCCGTGCTTCAGGAGCTACCCCTACGGAACGCAGATAACCGTGACCGCTGCGCCGTCGACAGGATACGCGCTCTCGAACTGGACCTGCGCCGGAAGCCCCTGCTCGCCGACGTCAAGCTCGCCCACGAGGGTTACCCTGGGCGCGGCAGCGACCTCGGTCGTCCCCAAGTTCGCGATACAGTCCTATTCTTTCTCGGCGACCAACACAACGGGAGGCACCGTCTCGTGCAGCCCCGCATGCCCGGGCACCTATCAGTACGGCACGCAGATAACGGTGAGCGCAACGCCGGGGACGGGATACCTGTTCTCCGGCTGGACCTGCACCGGAAGCCCCTGCTCGCCCGCTTACAGCTCCCCGACAACGGTCACCCTGGGCGCCGCACCGTCCTCGGCGGTCGCGAACTTCGCCGCGCAGCCATACTCCTTCTCGGCGACGGCGGGGTCCGGAGGATCGGTCTCCTGCGCCTACTCGTCCAACAGCGCGCCGACCCCGTGCTCCTCCAACTACACGTTCGGCACATCGATACTGGTCTCCGCCTCCCCCTCATCCGGATACTCGTTCGCCTCGTGGACGTGCAACCCCGGCGCGGCGTGCTCCGCGAGCGCGTCAAACGTCCTCGTCACTGTGGGCTCGGGGACGACCGCGGCGTACGCTAACTTCGCCGAGATATCCTACTCCTTCGCGGCCAACGCGGTCCCCGCGGCGGGCGGCTCGGTCTCCTGCTCCGGGCGGGGGACGTCCTGCTCGACGTCATATCCATACGGGGCGCAGGAGACCGTGACGGCGTATCCCGCGTCAGGATACTCGGTTACCGGATGGACCTGCACAGGCGCGGGCGTGTCCTGTCCGGGAACCGGCGCCGCGCAGACCGTCACGATCCCGACCGGCGGCGCGACGATGACCGCCGACTTCGCCCCCCAGTCCTACTCCTTCGCGGCCAACGCGGTCCCCGCCGGCGCGGGCACGGTCTCGTGCTCGGGAGGCGGGGCGACGTCCTGCTCCGCGGGAACCTACACCTACGGAAACACTATAACAGTCACGGCGTCCCCGACATCCGGCAACGTGTTCGCGGGATGGACGTGCAACCCCGGCGCGGCGTGCTCGGCCTCCAACAGCGTCGCGACCGTCACGATACCCGCCGGAGGGGTTTCGGTGTCCGCCGGATTCCAGCCGAACCTCGAGACGCTGGCAGTGGGCAACAACGGGTGCGCCTCGGTCGCCGGCGCGGGCAGCTACGCCTACGGTTCGTCCGACCAGTTCTCAGCGAACGTGCAGACAGGATACTCCTTCGCGGGATGGGTCGGGGCGGGTTCCGGCAGCTACACCGGGACGGCGAACCCCGCCTCGGTTACGCTCGTCAATTCGATCACCGAGACGGCGCTGTGCACAATAAGCTCGTATTCATTCTCCGCCAACGCCTTCCCCGCGGCCGACGGCACGGTGTCCTGCTCCGGGCAGGGCGCGTCGTGCGACGCCAACTACCCGTACGGGTCGCACGAGACCGTGACCGTCACCCCGGCGTCCAACTACTCCGTCACGGGCTGGACATGCGCTGGGTCCGGCGTCACCTGCACGGGGGCGGGGACCGCGCAGACCGTCGCCATGCCCGTCGGCGGGGCGTCGTTCACCGCCGACCTGGCAAGGAGCGTCTATCCCTTCACCGCGAACGCGGGGCCCGGCGGTACGATTACCTGCAACGGGCTGTCCTGCTCGGCGGGCTACGCCTCCGGATCCCAGATAGCCGTGGCCGCGATGCCGTCCAACGGGTACACCTTCTCCGGCCTGTCCTGCGCCCCCTCCTCCGCGTGCTCGGTCTCGGGCGCGAACGCCCTGGTCACCATGCCGGTGAACGGAGTCACAGTCACAGCCTCCTTCTACACCAACCTGTACGCGTTCACGGCGAGCTACGGGACCGGAGGGTCGGTGACCTGCAACGGCCTGGCGTGCCAGTCCTCTTACGCCTCGGGCTCGCAGGTGGCCGTGGCCGCGGCCCCCACGAACGGATATTCCCTATCCGGCCTCTCATGCGCCCCCTCCTCCGCGTGCTCGATATCGGGTTCCAACGCCCTGGTGACGATGCCCGCGGGAGCGGTCACTGTAACCGCATCCTTCACGGCCAACGCGTACACGTTCACCGCGAACGCCGGGATAGGGGGCGCGATGACGTGCAACGGCGTGTCCTGCCTGGCAACTTATCCTTACAATGCCCACTTCACCGCGGCCGCCGTGCCGGCGAACGGCTACTCGCTATCGGGCCTGTCCTGCGCCCCCTCCTCCGCGTGCTCGATATCCGGCCGTAACGCCATCGTGACGATGCCCATCGGAGGGCTGATTGTCACCGCATCGTTCACCGCCAACACCTACGCGTTCACCTCCAGCGTGGGCGCCGGCGGGGCGATGTCCTGCAACGGCCTGGCGTGCTCCGCAACATATCCTTACAACTCGCAGATTGCGGTGGCGGCGACCCCCGCGCTCGGCTATTCGCTGTCGAGCCTCGCATGCACGCCGTCCTCCGCGTGCTCAATCTCGGGCGCCAATGCGCTGGTGACGCTGCCAGTCGGGGGAGTCGCGGTCAACGCCCTGTTCGCGGCCAACGCGTACGCGTTCTCGGCGAACGTGGTGCCCTCCGGGGAGGGGACGGTGTACTGCCTGGGCGACGGCGCGACCACGTGCCTCCCTGGCAACTACTTGTACGCGGGAGTCATTGTCGTGAACGCGACCTCCAACTCCGGATACACTTTCAGCGGCTGGACCTGCAATCCCTCCAGCGCATGCTCCACGCTCCTGACCACGCCGACGCAGGTGACTGTCCCGATAAACGGGGTCACCGTCCAGGCGAACTTCGCGACGCAGTCCTTCTCCTTCTACGCCGCGGCGGGGACCGGAGGGACGGTGTCGTGCAGCGGGGCCGGAACGTCGTGCAACGCCAACTATCCTTTCAACTCCGTGGAGACGGTCACCGCGACCCCGATATCGGGCAACGCGGTCTTGAGCTGGACGTGCACAGGGGTGACCTGCCTCGGCACGGGAACCACGCAGACGATCCAGATGCCCGCCAACGCGGTCAACATACAGGCGAACTTCGGGAAGTGCTACCCCCTCACCCTCATCGACGGCACGGGGGGCTCGAGCGTGTCCGCCTCGCCCGCCAACACGCCGGGATGCCCCGCGGGCAACTTCCTGGGCGGCTCGGTGGTGACGCTCACCGCGACGGCGACGACCGGCAACGCCTTCAGCAGCTGGTCGGGCAACTTCGCGAGCACGTCCAACCCGTGGACCACTTTCACTATGCCCACCGGCCCGGCCAGCGAGACCGCGACCTACACCTCGACGGCGGTGCAGCTCTCGTGCACGTCCGGGTCAAGCTCAACCCCCTACATAACCGGAAACTGCAACTCGGCGTGCCTGACCGCGGGCTGGCCCAACGGGGGCGTCGAGATCTACAGCGGCGGGGGCTGCTCGGAATGCACGACCTTCAGCTGCTACGGCCAGAGCTGGGACTACATCAGCACCTGCGGCGGCCCGGGCGGGTGCTCCGTAGACACCTGCAACTGCATCGGCCCTCCGGCGCCCCTTTATTCGCTCACGACGTCGGTGAGTCCGGCAGGGGCCGGGACCGTGACGCCCGCCTCGAACAGCTTCCGCGGGACCGTCCCCATAACGGCCACTTCCAGCAGCCCCAACTCGATCTTCAACGGCTGGATAGGCACAGGGACGGGGAGCTACACGGGCAGCTCGGCATCCGCGAGCGTGCAGATGAGCTCCAACATAGTCGAGGTCGCCAACTTCACCGTCTACCCCAGCATCCCGCTCTCCTGCTCATACGGCTCGTACACCGACCCGTACGTCACCAGCCCGAGCGCCTGCGTCTCGGCGTGCACCAAGCTGGGTTACTCCCTGGGAGGCTACTCCCCGTCGACGGGAAGCTGCGCCGGGACCTGCCAGAGCGGGAGCTGCTACGGCCAGACCTGGGACAACGTCATCGGCGGCTGCGGCGGCCCGGGCGGGTGCATCGTCGACAGCTGCTACTGCATCGGTACGAGGCAGCCGATCTACACGCTCACCGTGAACGCCCTGCCCAGCGGCGCGGGGACGACCTCGCCTTCCGTGGGCAACTACAGTCACGCCCTGGGCGACAGCGTGACCCTGACCGAGTCGCCCGCGACCGACTACGCCTTCACAGGCTGGACGGGCACGGGGACAGGGAGCTACACCGGCAACTCGCTCACCGCAAACGTCGTCATCGGCTCCAACGTGGTCGAGACCGCAGACTTCTCGGTCATCCCCACCACAACCCTCTCGTGCACAGTGGGATCGACGACCGCGTACTACGTCACCAGCTCGAGCAACTGCAACACCGCCTGCGTCAACGCCGGCTACTCCATGGGAGGCTACTCCCCGTCGACGGGAAGCTGCGCAGGGAGCTGCGGGACGCAGAGCTGCTACGGGGAGACCTGGGACTACCTCATCGGCGGATGCGGCGGTCCGGGCGGGTGCATCGTCGACAGCTGCGTGTGCTACACCTGACCCCGCCCGCGCGGCGCCAGTTCACCAGCAATGCTTATTAAGGCGCGGAAGCATCCAAATCATCCAGGTAACTCAATGGCGGGAAGGTTATACGTTGACGCGGTCTCGGCCGACGGGACGACCTGCGATGTCGTCAGGGCCGGGCCGCTGAAGATCCAGATGGCGCAGTCCCTGCACTGGAAGATAATCCAGGAGGAGCCCGCGTTCGGGAGCCCGAGGTCGAAGTGCGTCCCGGTGGGGCTCGGCGACGGCAGGAACCGCGAGCTCGACGCGCTGCTCAGGCTGCACGTGAGGAAGGAGAGGCTGCTAAACGGCTCGGAGCGGCTCGCCCCCGCGGCGCGCAACCGCCCGGTGACTGTCGACAACCGCTCCAGCCACTACAGGCCCGGGCAGGCGGTCGAGGAGACGCTCGACATAACCGCGGCCCTCGTGCTCGACCAGCTGAGGCACAATGAGGGCAGGGCGGAGGCCGACGCGAAGAGGGCGTCCGCGTGCGCCGACATGGCCCGCGAGGTCGCGTTCTTCCTTGAGGGCGAGGGCTACGTGGTCGCGTACCCCGACGGCGAGCGGATACCCGGCCACAGGCTCGCCAGCTACTCCGAGGCGGGGATAGTGGTGGGCCGCGAGCAGGGTTCCCTGAAAAGGGCCGTTTGCGGCGCGCTCGCGCCGCTCATCGGCAAGAGGTTCGCGGACGGCGTGGACAGGCTCGGAGGGGTCAACTTCTTCCCGGGGCTTGACGAGTGCTACGTCTACTCGCTCGGCAAGGGATGCGAGCCGGAGATGAGGGCGGTCGGGAAGCTCCTTCGCGGCGAGTACGGGATCCCCGTCAGGTTCCAGTGACGCGGCTCATGCTGCCGACATCAGAATCCTTTAATATATTACAGTAGAACATTATCGCGAGCGCATGCCTGATTCCCGTCCGAGGGCAAAGTCCAGGGCCCAGTCCGCCATAGAGTTCCTCACTACCTACGGATGGGCGGTCCTCGTCATCGCGGTCATAGTCGGCTTGCTCTTCCAGCTCAAGGTGTTCTCGCCCGCGCTGCCCGCGTCGTGCCTCTCGGGGGCGCCGTTCTTCTGCAGGAACCCCGTCCTGATAGGGAGCAATCTCACCGTCGGCATAGGGGAGCTGGGGAGCGTCATGACAGTGACCGGCCTCAACTGCTCCGTGACCGGAACGGCGCCGGTGTTCACGCCCATCGCGAGCGTGACCCTCAATCCCGAGCAGGTCGTCAACTTCTCTTTCACCTGCCCCGTCACGTCGACCAACGTCGGCACGTCCTTCTCTGGCAGGCTCTGGATACAGTACGGCGCCCAGAACTCGATAGCGCAGGTCGGGACCGTGACCGTGACCTCCGAGCAGACCGGGGTGCCGACGACCACGTCGACCACAACGACGCAGATTTCCACGACGTCGACAACCTCCTCTTCGACAACCTCCTCATCGACTTCGTCCACTTCGACATCCACGACGACCGCGACCACCACGATATACCTCTGCGCTTCGGGCAACGGCCTTGTCTGCACGCAGACGATAAGAGGCACGAACACAATCGACACGTTCACGTACGTCTCCTCACCAGGCACCTCCACATGGGCGGTTCCCGCGGGAGTCAGCTCTGTCGCCGTCCTAGTGGTGGCCGGCGGAGGCGGGGGAGGGGAGAGCTACGGAGGCGGCGGGGGCGCCGGGGGACTGGTCTACGATTCCTCCCTGGCGGTCACGCCATTCAATTCCCTTACTGTAACCGTCGGAGCAGGAGGGAACGGCGCCAAGACCTCGCCTTACACGGGGGGCAGCGGGCTCAACTCAGTCTTCGGTAGCATCGTGGCTATCGGAGGCGGCGGGGGCGGCGGAAGCGGCAGCGGGACCGCCTCTAATGGGTTGTCGGGAGGCTCGGGAGGCGGCGGCGGCTACACCGCGGGCAGCGCGCTGCAGACCAACTCAGGAGGAGGGACCGGCTATGGCAACGCAGGGGGCATCTGGGCGCAGAACGGGAACGGCAACTCAGGAGGCGGCGGCGGCGCAGGGTCTGCGGGCGTCGCGGGGACGAATCTCTACGGCGGGGCAGGCGGCGCAGGGTTGCAGATTACGATCGGTGGCGCGACCGCATATTACGCAGGGGGAGGCGGAGCGGGCGGATATGACGGCGTCGGCGCCGGAGGCACGGGAGGGGGAGGCGGAGGCGGAATCTATTCCACGACCGCGGGGACGCCTGGCACCAACGGCCTGGGCGCGGGAGGGGGAGGCGGTTTCGGCGGCGCGAACGGCGGCTCGGGAATAGTTATAGTCAGCTACGTCACGACAACACTTAACGCTACATCAGGGCCGTTCGGCACCATCGCGTGCACTTACACCCTGAACGGCACATCCACGCCTTGCATATCTTTCTACCCGTCGGGGACGGAGATCACCTTGACCGCCACCCCGAACGCGAACATAGTCTCGCCAGGTTGGATAGCCAACTGGGCATGCATTCCCTCCGCAGCCTGCTCCGGCGCGACATCCAATTCAGTCATCGTTACGATAACGACGGGAACTGTCGTGACCTCGTCCTTCGGGTTCTCTTGCCCATACTCGGGCGGCGGTCTCACCTGCACCCAGACAATCATAGGGACGAATACGATCGACACGTTCGCGGCGACCAACAACCTCGCGGGAGGGGCCTTGAACTGGGAAGTGCCGGGGGTCGCTAGCTCGGTTTCCGCTCTCGTGGTGGCGGGCGGAGGCGGCGGCGGGTACAGCTACGGGGGCGGAGGCGGCGGCGGCGGTCTGGTATACGATTCCGCCCTTCCGGTCACGCCATACGCCGCCGTGAATCTCATCGTGGGCGGAGGCGGCGCGGGCTCCACGGCCTCGCCATACATAGGGGGCAACGGGCTCAACTCAGTCTTAGGGAGCATTGTGGCCCTCGGGGGCGGCGGAGGGCAAGGGAATTCCGGGAACGGCCAATCGGGAGGCTCGGGAGGCGGCGGCGGGGCCACGGCAGGCAGCGCGCTGCAGACCAACTCGGGAGGAGGGACCGGCTACGGCAACGCGGGGGGCGTCTGGGGCAGCAACGGAAACGGCAACGCAGGAGGCGGGGGAGGGGCAGGGTCCGCCGGAGCCGCAGGGACGAACCTGGACGGAGGGAACGGAGGCGCCGGTCTGCAGGTGACGATAGGTGGAACTACGGCATATTACGCGGGAGGCGGCGCCGCCGGCGGGTACAGCGCCGTCGGCACGGGCGGCGTCGGCGGCGGGGGGAACGGCGGCCTCTATCCCAGCGGAGTGGGTACGCCGGGCACCAGCGGCATAGGAGGCGGGGGCGGCGGCGGCGCGGGAGGCGGCGCGAACGGAGGCTCGGGCAAAATAATCGTAGCCTATGTCACCAACTCGCTCGACGCGACCGCAGGGCCGTTCGGCACAATTTCGTGCGCATACGCATCGAACAGCGTGTCCACGCCGTGCATTTCCTTATACCCCTCCGGGACGCAGATCACCGTCACCGGAACCCCGAACTCGAACGTAGTGTCCCCGGGCGGGATAGATAACTGGGCATGCGTCCCCTCCGCAGCCTGCTCCGGCTCGACATCAACGTCCGTCAACGTCGTGATAACTACCGGAACGGTCGTCACCGCGTCCTTCGGGTACCCCTGCCCGTTCTCGGGCGGGGGTCTCACCTGCACCCAGGCCGTCTGGGGGGCGAACACCATCGACACGTTCGCACCGACCAACAACCTTGCGGGAGGTGCCTTGAGTTGGGAGGTGCCTTCAGGGGTCAGCTCGGTCACCGCTCTCGTAGTGGCCGGGGGCGGAGGCGGCGGCTACAGCTACGGAGGCGGAGGCGGAGGCGGCGGCCTGGTCTACGCTTCCGCCCTTCCGGTCACGCAATCCACAGCCATGAATGTTAGCGTTGGCGGCGGCGGAGCGGCCGAGCCTGCGACCGCCCCTCCCTACAACGGCATGCCCGGAGGGAATTCCGTTTTCGGGGGCATAACCGCCCTCGGAGGCGGCGGCGGGGGCTATAGCGGCCACGTGGGCGCGGCCGGGGGCTCCGGAGGCGGCGGGGGCACGTACAACTACGCGTCCGAGCCGGGCGGCGCGGCGACCCAGGGCAACTCCGGCGGCGGCACGGGATACGGAAACGCAGGCGCGACGTCCAACAACGGCGGAGGCGCCGGCGGAGGCGGCGGCGCGGGAGGCGCTACGCCGCTCCAGCCAAGCGACTACGGCGGCCCCGGCGGGCCCGGACTGCAGGTGACCATCGGAGCCACGACGGCGTACTACGCGGGCGGCGGCGGCGCGGGCGGCTATTACGGGGTCGGCGCGGGCGGAATCGGCGGCGGCGGAACTGGCGGCCTCTATTCCACTGGAGTGGGGACGCCGGGCACCAGCGGCCTGGGCGGCGGCGGAGGCGGAGGGTTCCCCGGAGCGAACGGCGGCTCGGGCAACATCATCATCAGCTATTCTGGGACCTCGCTTTACGCTACCGCGGGGACGGGCGGCACCGTCTCGTGCGCGTACGCCTCCAACAGCGTCGCGACGTCCTGCGCCTCGGTCTACCCTCAGGGTACGCAGATCACGATGACGGCCTCCCCGAGCGCGAACTACCTCTTCTCAGCATGGTCTGGCACGGGGACCGGGAGCTACACCGGCGCGTCGAACCCCGCGACCCCGACCATCAACGGCGCGCTCACCGAGACCGCGGCCTTCGTAGGAGTCCCCGAATCATTCTCCGCGACGGCGGGGGCGAACGGCGTCGTCACGTGCGCGTACACCTCGAACAGCGTCTCGACGCCGTGCGTGTCGAGCTATCCATACGGGATGCAGATAACCGTCACCGCGGCGCCCGCGATGGGCTACGCCTTGTCCTACTGGACCTGCACCGGCGGCACGTGCTCGCCCACCACCTCCTCCCCGACGGTAGTCACCATCGGCGGCACCACCACGGTCGTCGCCACATTCGGGAGCCTGGTCGGCACCTTCAACGGCCAGACAAGCTACGTGAGCGTGGCGTCGTCCTCATTGGTCACGGGCAACCAGCTGACGATGTCCTTCTGGGCGAATGAGATAGGCTCCGGAAACGCCGCGCCGAGGGCCATAGCGGTATCCCAGTCCGCCACTTACGTCGATCTGTGTTATTCCAGCGAAGGGCTGTTCTCGATATATACTGGCACGAGCAGTCAGTACCTGGTGCAAGGAGGGACCTGCCCCTCCGTGGGGGTGTGGAGGCACTACGTGGTGACTTACAACGGCGTGGCTGGCGTGCTTTACATAAACGGTGCCAAGGTGGCAAGCGGCTCGGACAGCGGCAGCCTGGTGAACGGAGCGGTCACCATCGGGCAGTACTACGGAGGCTCCTATAATTTCAACGGCTTGCTGTCCAATGTGCAGTTCTACAACACCGCAATGTCGGCAACGGTCGTCAACGCGCTCTACCAGGAAGGCAGGACGGGCGCGCCCCTGGCGAACAACGGCCTCGTCGCGTGGTATCCCCTCAGCGGCAGCGCCAACGACCTCAGCGGCAACGGCCACAACAGCATAGGCACCACCGCCGTGACTTACGTGACTTCTTCATAGCCGTAAGCCCAAGCGAGATGCGCCACGCCGGGTCAGCGCGTAGGGTCTGACAAAATTCTAAATAACCCCGTTTGAAATGTGGACCTGCGCGGGTGGCCGCCCCCCACAGTCAGCTATATAAATAAGAGGCTACAATGTTACTCCTAACGCGCGGCACGTGCCGCGAGGATAATTTAAAAAGCTTTACAGCCATATATGTATCGTTATATTGTGTTGAGCGTGTCCTTATGTCGGAAAAGAGAAAGCTACTGGCAGTCATCAGGGTTAGAGGCACCGTGAAGGTGAGGCAGAGCATCGCGGAGACGCTCGACAGGCTCAGGCTCAAGCGCGTGAACAACCTGGTGCTGGTCTCGGCGACGCCGGACTACTACGGGATGGTCAAGAAGAGCAAGGACTTCGTCACCTACGGCGAGATAAGCCCGGAGACGCTCTCGAAGCTCTTCAAGAGCAAGGAGGTCGACGTCAAGGAGGCGGACCAGAAGGCCCTCATCGACGGCGAGAAGACGGTGAAGGACCTCGCGATAGCGCTGCCCTTCAGGATGCACCCGCCCAAGCACGGCTACGAGGGCATCAAGAAGGGCTACGGCGAGGGAGGCGCGCTCGGGAACCGCGGCGCCGAAATAAACAAGCTCATAGCGAGAATGTTGTGATCGTTTGGTACTCAGAATAAAGAAAAGCAGGAAGTTCCTTGGCACCAGGAGATGGGGCTGCGGGAACATAAAGAACGCGAGGGGAGCCGGGGACAGGGGAGGAGTCGGCAAGGGAGGAAGGAAGCACAAGATGTCCTACTACTGGGTCTACGACAGGGAGAGCACCCACGGAGAGAAGGGTTTCCAGCCTTTCAAGAGGGAGAAGCTCCAGGAGATAAGCGTGGAGCAGATAGCCAAGAGGGCCGCCGCCTCGAAGGAGGCCAAGCCCGTCCTCGAGCTCAAGGGCTACAAGGTCCTCGGCGACGGGAGGATAGAGAAGGCGGTGGTCGTCAAGGCCAACGGGTTCTCCGCGGCCGCGGAGAAGAAGATAACCGCGGCGGGAGGGGAGGCCGTGAAGCTGGGCGCCAAGGCCTGAACCCGCGCGGTCCCGGCGTCCCGGGACGAGTGTTGAGATGCCGCACTACAACATTGCCTTTTACTCGGACACGTACCTTCCCGCCATGGACGGCGTCGTAAACTCGATGCTCAATTTCAAGAGGGAGCTGGAGCGCAGGGGCAACAAGGTCTACATATTCTCGAGCAAGAAGGGCATGAGGGGCAGGGGCGCCGCGGGGGCCTCAAAGGACGTGTTCCTCTACCCGGGCGTCGACTTCAAGCCTTACCCCCAGTACAGCGTGGCCGTGTTCCCCTACCACTCGCTCCTCAAGCTCAGGTCGCTGGACATCGACCTGATCCACGCCCAGACGCCCTTCGTCATGGGCTTCAACGGGCTGATGGCCGCCAAGCTCGGCAGGTACCCGCTCGTCGGCTCCTACCACACGATGATAGGCAGCAAGTCCCTGGCCGCGTACTACCCGAAGAACAGGATGCTAAAGAAGTTCTACTCGACCTACATCTGGAAGTACACGAAGTTCTTCTACAACAGGTGCGACGCGACCATCGCGCCCTCGCGCGTGATCGAGTCCCTGCTCAGGAGGCACGACATAAAGAACACGGCGCTCGTGCCCAACAGCATAGACACGAAGCGCTTCAGCCCCAAGGTCGACGGCTCCGCGATGAGGGAGAGGCTCGGGATCGGGGACGGAGACAGGATGGTGCTCTACCTCGGCAGGATAAGCACCGAGAAGAAGATAGAGGTGATGCTCAGGGCGGCGAAGTCCATCCGCGCCAGGAGGAAGGACGTCTCGTTCGTCATCGGCGGGACGGGCCCCGCGCTCGAGCACTACCACCACATGGCCAAGCGCCTGGGCATACTAGACTCGGTCAAGTTCCTCGGGTTCGTCGGCGACAAGAGCCTGCCGAGCCTGTACGCGGCGAGCGACGCCCTCTGCATACCCTCGACGTTCGAGACGCAGGGGATAGTGTCCCTCGAGGCGATGGCGTGCGGCAAGCCGGTCGTCGCGGCGGACTACCTGGCGCTCCACGAGATAGTGGAGAACGGCAGGAACGGCGAGAGGTTCCAGGCGGGCAATTATATCGCCTGTGCGAAAAAAATAGAGAAGGTTTTAAATAATTGCGAATCTTATAAGAAGCAGGCATTGAGTACCGCGAACGACTTTTCGGTCGGCAAGGTCACCGATAGATTGCTTAAAGTTTATGATTCAGTATCTACGAAGCAGGCGTTTTTCTGAGCGACGAAAATTCCAACAACCCAATTGAAGAAGCGAAGGCAGAGGTCGCTCCCACGGCGGATGAGGCCCCCAAGGTCCAGACGGCTCCCGCCGCGCAGGCGGCCCCTGCGGCCCAGGCGGCAACGGCAACCCCGGCGACGCCGGCGGTCCCCGAGGATCCCAGGCAGAGGGAGATATCCCAGATCAGGGACCAGATAACTGCGGAGCGCAGGAAGAGGTCCGACATGATAGGCCAGCTCGGCGTGCTGCGCAACAAGCTCAGGTACAAGGAGAACGAGCACGAGGCGCTCACGAGGCTGCTCGCGATGCCGCACGAGAACGTCAACGTCGGCAGGCTCAAGAGGATGAAGGAGAGCCTCGAGTTCAGGATAGCGACCGAGGCGACGACGCTCAACGCGGAGAGGGAGCTCATCAAGAAGCTCAGCGTGATAAACGCGGACCTCGAGGACGCGCTCAAGATCTACCGCTTCAGGAGAAAGTCCGAGCTCGTGGCGAAGGACATAGAGGACCTCAAGAAGAGGTTCGAGCAGTACAGGGAGCAGATCCACGAGGACGACAAGAAGCTGGACGCGCTCTACGCGAGCCTCAAGGCCCTGACTGGCTGGGGCAACCGCGCCCCGGGCGGCGCCGAAGGCAGGCCCATGATGAGGAAGCCGCACAAGCCGCAGCAGGAGCCGCTCGAGATAAGCCTCTCCGACATCGCGACCATCAAGAACAAGAAGCACG
>Ga0326728_10002850_pt1 | contig 56155 bp, 46 predicted proteins | sample MB3enrmetagenome_FD_207602 | JGI IMG/M metagenome (GOLD analysis project Ga0326728, IMG submission 207602) | Lab enriched peat soil microbial communities from McLean, Ithaca, NY, United States - MB31MN | ecosystem: Environmental > Terrestrial > Soil > Wetlands > Peat | place: USA: New York... | reverse complement strand
ACATAAGTCTTGATACGGGCGCCTCATATATTTATCACGAGCGAAATCAGCGGTACATACCAATAAAATTCAGCATTCGCGGCCGCGATCTCGGAAGCGCTGTCTCAGAGGCCCAGAGGCGCATCGCGCAAAATGTGAAATTGCCTAGCGGCTATCGGATTGAATGGGCAGGCGAGTTCGGAGAACTTCAGGATGCGATAAGGCGGCTTGAAGTCATTATCCCCATCACACTCACCCTTATATTGGTGATTCTTTACAGCCTGTTCAATTCCCTGCGGGATTCTCTTCTGGTGCTGGCGGGAATACCTTTTGCCGTCGCAGGGGGCGTGCTCTCGCTTTTTGTGAGCGGCCTGGACTTCAGCATCTCCGCTGCGGTAGGTTTTGTATCGCTTTTCGGCGTCTCGGTCATGAACAACATCCTGATCCTCACCTATTATAACCAGATACGGCTGACCGGTCATGCCTTGGACAGACACGAAGCCATGTTAAAGGCGGCTGAACAGCGGATGAGGCCCATGCTCATGACGGCGCTCTCGGCATGTATAGGCCTTCTGCCCGCCGCCCTGTCCACCGGCATCGGAAGCCAGGTGCAGCGCCCGCTGGCTGCGGTGGTCGTAGGGGGAATGCTGATAGGACCGATTATGTTATTGCTGGTAATCCCTGCCCTGAGAATGCTCCTTCCCGGAACACCGCAAAAGCCGCCAACAGAGCGATAGGGCCTTCACGGCGCCTGATGACGACTTGATTATGCGGCAATGGTGTTTTTCTGCATTGCTGTGACCGTGCGCATGATTACCTTGCTTACAGAAAGGAGGTAATCAAATGAAATCAATCATCGCATTTAGCTTATTTTTAGTCATTATGCTCATATCGGGGTTTACATATGCGGCGGTCGACCAACCGAATCAGCCGTTGAATAAGTTCGATCAATGCTGTGGAATTAACCAGTCGGGTCCTCATGCCGTCTTTGCGGGCCCCAAGGTAGGATGGATTATACTGCCCGTGGCGGAAGGAAATTCAGTTAAGTAGGTCTTTACATGAAAAACCCCGCCGGCCCCTCTCAGGGGCTGGCGGGGTTTTCTTATGCCCGGGGCGACCGGGCCCGACACAATCAACAATCCTTACTTGGTATAATCAAAAAAGCCCTTTCCGGACTTGCGCCCGAAATGTCCCGCTCGCACCATCTTGCGAAGAAGAGGCGCAGGCCGGTACTTGTCCTCGCCAAGTTCCCGATGCAGACCGTCCATTACGTGCAAAAGCGTATCGAGGCCCACCATATCCGAAAGCGCCAGGGGACCGATGGGGTGATTTGCGCCCAGCACCATCCCGCGGTCGATGTCTTCCGCCGATGCTATTCCTTCTGAAAGCGCGAATATCGCTTCGTTAAGCATGGGGCACAGTACTCGGTTGACCGCAAAGCCAGGGGCTTCCTTGACTTCGATAGGAGTCTTGCCCGTCTTTTCGACAAAGCTCTTTGCGGCTGCGAAGGTCGCATCGGAGGTGATAAAACCCCGAGTCAGCTCCACCAGCTTCATCACCGGGACCGGATTGAAGAAGTGCATGCCGATGAAGCTACCCGGCCGCTTCGTCGAGGCAGCCATCTCCGTGATGGAAAGCCCGGAGGTGTTCGAACAAAATAACGTGGTGGGTTTACAGATGGAATCGAGCTTTCCGAAGACCTCGCGCTTCAAGCTCATTATTTCTATTACGGCTTCTATGACGATATCGGCGCCGGATGCCGCCTGATCCAGGTTGACAATTCCCTTGACGCGTCCCAGAACCGATTCTGCGTCCGCCGGCTGCATCTTCCCCTTTGAAACGGCGCGCTCCAGGTTTTTTCTTATCGTAGTCATGCCGTTTTGAACGAATCTGTCTTCAATGTCGTTCAGGTTTACGTTGAACCCCGCTTCAGCAGCCACCTGCGCTATGCCTGAACCCATTATCCCGGCGCCCAGCACACATACGTTTCTGATCTCCATCTCCTCTCCTTTCCAGCTCACTTTCGCGTCACAATGGTAGTCAGTCCCATACCGCCGCCCACACACAAGGTGGCAAGTCCCGTTTCGATGTTCCTTCGCGCCATTTCGTAAATGAGGCTGATCACGATCCGCAACCCGGTGGCGCCCACCGGGTGACCCAACCCGATGCCGCTCCCGTTGACATTTGTTATCGAGCGGTCGAGGCCCAGACCACGTTCAACCGCAATGTATTGTGCGGCGAAGGCTTCGTTTACTTCGATGAGCCCAATGTCATTCAGCGTCATACCTGCCTTGGCCAAGGCTTTAGTGGTGGAAGGAACAGGCCCGTAGCCCATGAGATGCGGTTCCACTCCTGCCGCGGCGCTGCAAACGACCGTCGCGAGTTCGGTAAGACCCAGTTCGCCGGCCTTTTTCCTCGTCATGATAACGGCTGCCGAAGCCCCGTCGTTTAGACCCGAAGAGTTGCCCGCGGTAACGGTCCCGTCCTTTTTGAAAGCCGGTTTGAGTTTTTCCAGGTCAGCCATGCTTAATCCAAAACGCGGGTGTTCGTCCTGATCGAATATGGTGGCCTGCCACTTTGGACCGGGAATGGGGTAAGGAACGATTTCATCCTTGAACCTGCCGGCCTTGATTGCCGCCTCAGCGTTATTGTGGCTTCGCACGGAGACCTCGTCCTGGTCCCGGCGGGAAATCGAGTATTTTTCAGCCAGGTTTTCCGCTGTGATTCCCATGATCATTTCATTTCCAAGCACGCGGCTTCCGGAGTGCAGAAGTTCCCAAACGGAATCGGTTACCTCCTGATTCATCAGCCGCATACCCCACCTGGCGTTGGAAAGATAGAAAGGGCCGGAACTCATGGATTCGACTCCCGCGACCAAAACTATTTCAGCATCCCCGGAGCGGATTTGTTGGACTCCCGAGGCAAGGGCCTGCATGGATGAGGAGCACTGCCGCTGAACCGTATAAGCAGGAACATGCACGGGCAATCCTGCCATCAGAGCAGCAGTGCGCGCAGTATTGGCTTCATCCGCGCATTGAACGCAGTCGCCTACGATTATCTCGTCTACTAGAGAAGCATCCAGGTCTTTAGCCCGCTTAAGCGCTTCCAGCATAACGTGGGCCGCCAGCTTGGAGGCCCTCACATCCTTTAGAGCGCTGCCGAATCGACCGATAGCAGTACGCACTCCGGATACGATCACCACATCGTTCTCTTTGCTCATGGTCTTCTCTCTTTCCTCTGTCGTGTAGATCGATGATTTCCATCAAAGACAAATTCCGCGTCGAAGGGCGGGAGTGGAGCGCCGCCCGTTACCGGGGCATGGTGCAACTGCCTCGCTTCGCTCCCCGCCATGCTAAAGGGTCTTGGCTATGACCATGCGTTGAATCTCGTTTGTCCCCTCGTAAATCTGCGTAATCTTGGCGTCGCGCATCATCCTCTCGACCGGAAATTCCCTAATATACCCATAGCCGCCCAGCACCTGCACAGCTTCGGTCGTTACCCACATTGCGACGTCCGAACATACGCACTTGGACATGGAACTCATTCGGATGTGTTCGGCGCTTAGGCGGCTCAGGTCCTTGGGCAACTCCTGAAACATGGCGCAGGTCTTGTAGAGCAACTGTCTCGCCGCCTCCGTGCGCATGGCCATGTCGGCAAGCTTAAACGCTATTCCCTGATGTTCGATGATCGCTTGTCCGAACGAATAACGTTCCTTCGCGTACCCTATGGCGTAGTCAAGCGCCCCGGCGGCAATGCCGAGAGCTTGAGCGGCGACTGCCGGCCTCGAGAAATCGAGCGTCTTCATCATTACCTGAAACCCCTGCCCTTCCTCTCCTAGGCGGTTTTCCACCGGCACTCTGCATTCGTCGAAAATCAGTTCGGCCGTGTCCGAACAGCGAATGCCCATTTTCTTCTCTCTTTTGCCGGCGGAAAAACCAGGTGTCCCCTTTTCTACGATAAAGACTGAGGCATTCTTGTGGGTAGGTTTGTCCGGATCAATCACCGCATAGACCGTGATGACCTCCGCCACCCCTCCGTTGGTGATGAAGTTCTTCGTACCGTTCAAAACATAGGAATCGCCGTCTCTTACCGCGCGGCAGCGCAACTGGGCTACGTCCGAACCCGCGCATGGCTCAGTAAGAGCGAAAGCTGCAAGCCTTCCAGCCGCCAATCCCGGCAGGTACTTCTTCCTTTGCGACTCGTTTGCCGCAAGTAGGATGGGCAGCGAACCGAGTTCCTGGTCAGCGAGCAGCAGGCCGGTGGCGGCGTCGGCTCTGGACAACTCTTCTATAGCCAGGCAAAGCGCAAGCACTCCTGCGCCCGATCCCCCGTATTCCTCGGGGAAGTCGGTTCCATAAAAGCCGTTCTCGCGAATAAGTTCAACCATATCCCAGTTGAATTCTTCCGTTTCATCCCTGTTGCCGGCGCCCGGGGCGACTTTTTCCTTCGCAAGACGCCTGATCGTCTTTTGCAGCAATAGCTGCTCCTCTGTGAGATCGTATTGCATAGTCCCCTCCCATGAAAAAAATGTACGAAGCATCTAACGGCGGCGCGGATCTACGCACCTGCCGCAGAGATCTTTTCTTCGGCGCAGTAAAAGAAATTCTTTTTGAAGGCCTGCCGCAGCTCTCCTCTCAAGTCCGGATGAGCAACCTCGATCAAGGCCTCTGCGCGCTGCCTTCTGGATTTGTACCTGATGTCCGCGATGCCGTATTCCGTTACAACGTAGTGGGAATACGTCCTTGGAACGGTAATCGGAGAACCCAGCGGCATTTCCGGCACAATGGACGATATGAGACTTCCATCTTTGGCTGGCCTTGCGGAGGACATTACCGTTATGGCGCGGCCGCCTTTTGAATGGAACGCGCCAATTTGAAAATCGAGCTGACCGCCTGAGCCGCTGACCATCCGGTGCCCGATACCCTCCGAGCAGATCTGGCCGCTGAAATCAATCATCAGCCCCATATTGATCGCAACCATATCCGGAAATTGGGCGATAAACATGGGACTGTTGGTGTAGGAACCAGGATACATCTGGCAAATAGGATTCATATGGACGAAATCATACATGCTTTGATCGCCCACGCAGAAACTTGCTATTGTCACGCCCTTGTGAAAGGGCTTCCTGGCGTTGGTCACGATGCCTTTTTCCACAAGTTGAGGGAGCCCGATAGGATACATCTCGGTGTGGACCCCGATGTCGTGTTTACCTTCCATTCCGGCTACTACGGCTTCCGGAATGGAACCTATGCCCATCTGGATGGTGTCCCCGTCATTTATAAGCTCCAAAACATGTTGGCCGATTATCTTCTCTCTCTCACCCGGGACAGAACGGTTCAGCTTGGGAATGGGCTGCGAGTTTTCGAAAAACAGGTCGAATTCCGAGACGTGCAGCCAGTTGTCGCCGAAAATGACCGGCATCTGGTCATTGATCTCTCCTATGGTAAGTCGCTGTTTGCCTGATGCCCGTCCTTCCCGGATCGTCTGCATAGTGTAGAAGTTGGTAAGCCCGCAGTTCACCCAGCCGTGCTCGTTCGGGGGAGTCACCTGGCAGGCAAAGACATCGGCCCACCTGCCGCAGCGATCTCCCAGATCATGGGTCTGCGCGATGTAAAAATCCGGCAAACGGGTCTCCAGCAGTTTACGGGAAAGCGGCATCCCGAAGCTTGGGCCATAGTCGATGTGGCCCTGGAGTTTCGTCATGAATTCCACATCGTATAGCCTGCATGGGCGGACCGGCACTGTATCGCAGATCATGACCTCACGCAGTTCTTCCCATCGGTCCAGGACGGCGTGAATGAAATCGGGAGAACAGGCGCCGATTCCCAGCCCGATTCCGATAAAGTCTCCGGATTTTATTTGCCGGGCAGCTTCTTCCAGGGAAACGAGCTTCTTGCGATATTCTTCTTTCCAATCCATAGTGACCTCCTGAAGATTCGTTTGTAAGTCGCTAGTCGGCCTTAGTCGGGTAAATATCACCTCCTCCCTGGCGCAGGTTCATGCCTGCCACTTTTTCATCATACTGAGATAGCCTTCGGCGAGCCTGTCGATCGTCTGTTCCCCATGCCTTAGCAGTCCCTGCACGGCAATTCCCTGGACTGAGCCGGCAAAGGCGATCGACGCCGCCAGCGGATCGGTGACGCTCTCATGGTCATCAAGCTTTCGGGCAAATGGTTCCACAAAAACGTCATAGACCTGCTTTAGCCTCTTCTCTATGGGGTGGTTGCTGCCTGCGAACTCGGTGGCCAAAGCGGCAAGACAGATGGTCGCTTCAGGATTGCGTTTGAAGTGGCTGCACATTAGTTGCACCACCTCTTCCAACAGTGCCAGGGAACCCAGCTCGGCGTTTTCAGTAATGTTCGAATACGCGTGCATGCCTCGTTCGAGCCAGTCGACGACGGCATCCAGAATGGCTTCTTTGGTTTGGAAATGGTGAAAGACCGCTCCGGAAGTCAAACCGATGGCCTGGGCCAGGTCGGTTATGGTTGTTTTGTAATATCCCTGCTTTGCAAAAAGCTTCACAGCCGCCTTGACGATTTTGACGTGAGTCGCCTTGCCCTGAACTTCTTTTTTGGTGGCATTTTTTCTGCGCATGTAAATTGTGCCTAATACATATTAGGAGATATGTAACACCAAAAACTCAAGCGCACGCGCGAAAACCCGCGGCCTTAAGTGAAGCAAAAGCCGACGATTCTTTCCGGATCTTTTTCTTTTTACTTGTTGCTTTTACCGTCAGGATGCCTAGAGGCCACAACAACGATGCAACTGGCTTATTAGCGAGCGGACGAGGACAAAAGAGCGAGAGAAACCGGCCTGGAACGGCCTGTTGCGAAACCCGGTCAATATAACAATGAGATCAGCTTGGTTCGTTGCCGTTGCACAAGTGGCGTAAGGTGTGCAACGAGCGTGCCGCGCTGCGGCATTCTTAGATAACTTATTGATATCGCGTGCAATTATTACTCATTGACTTAGCGCTCCTTTAGTAGGATTGAAGGAAATGATGACCCAATCGAACCCCCAGCAGAAAACAGACCAAATCAGATCGCTTAAGAGGGCCGGATCGAACTCAATGAGATGCAGTGAATCATTTGCTTGCACACTGAAGTATTTCCCTCACAGAGGATAACTGAAGAAGACTCGCTATTCTCCGGTTTGAACGCACGCGAGTGTTTCTCTGAATGCGGGATCTAGGCTCACCATCTCTAAGAGATTCAGGGGGGGCCGTGCGGCGCGACTAACATAGTGGTGCGTTAGCGCCCCTCGGGGGGCGCTAACGCAATGTCTCTTCAATTAATAAGCGCTGACCGGGCAGGCTATTTGGTATAATCAAAAAAGCCCTTACCCGACTTGCGTCCGAGATGCCCTGCACGCACCATCTTACGAAGAAGAGGCGCGGGTCGGTACTTGTCATCGCCAAGTTCCTGATGCAGTCCATCCACTACGTGCAGGACCGTATCCAGACCGACCATGTCGGCAAGCGCCAGAGGACCGATGGGGTGGTTTGCGCCCAGCATCATCCCGCGGTCGATGTCCTCCGCCGAAGCTATTCCTTCTGAAAGTGTGAAAATCGCTTCATTCAGCATGGGGCAAAGTATTCGGTTAACCGCAAAGCCGGGGGCTTCCTGCACTTCGATAGGCGTCTTGCCCGTCTTTTCCACAAAGCTCTTTGCAGCCGCAAAGGTTGCGTCGGAGGTGAGAAATCCCCGTATCAGCTCCACAAGCTTCATCACCGGGACCGGATTGAAGAAGTGCATGCCGATGAAGCTACCCGGCCGCTTCGTCGAGGCAGCCATCTCCGTGATGGAAAGCCCTGAGGTATTCGAACAAAATAATGTGGTGGGTTTACAGATGGAATCGAGCTTTCCGAAGACCTCGCGCTTCAAGCTCATTATTTCTATTACGGCTTCTATGACGATATCGGCGCCGGATGCCGCCTGATCCAGGTTGACAATTCCCTTCACGCGTCCCAGAACTGACTCTGCGTCCCCCGCCTGCATCTTCCCCTTTGAAACGACGCGCACCAGGTTTTTTCTTATCGTGGTCATGCCGTTTTGAACGAACCTGTCTTCAATGTCGTTGAGGTTTACGTTGAACCCTGCTTCAGCAGCCACCTGGGCTATGCCTGCACCCATTATTCCTGCGCCCAATACGCAAACATTTTTGATATCCATGCCTTCTCCTTGTCCATATCAATAGCCTTAGAGCATCTCCAGCGCGCAGGCCATAGCCACTCCGCCCCCGCCGCAAAGGGTGGCAAGCCCGAGGGTGTTGCCCCGCTTCTTCATGGCATGGATCAAAGTGACCATAATCCGGCAGCCGGTGGACCCCACCGGATGCCCCAGCCCGATTCCCGAACCGTTTACATTGGTGATTTCCCGGTTTAGACCCAGTTCCCGTTCGCAACTGATGTACTGAGCGGCAAAAGCTTCGTTCACCTCTATCAGTTCGAAATCAGCGATTTTAAGACCGCTCCTTGCTGACAGATCTTCGACTGCCGGCACAGGCGAAAGACCCATGACGGCCGGATGACAGCCCCCTCTTCCCACCGCCTTGATCCTTGCGATCGGAGCGACGTTAAGCTCCTTTGCTTTCTCGGCCGACATGATAATCATCCCCGAAGATCCGTCATTGACCCCGCTCGCGTTCCCTGCCGTCACTTTCCCGATTTTGGGAACGAAGGCCGGTGGCAACTTCTGCAGTTGCTCAATGGTCATACCGGGCCGGAAATGTTCATCTTTGTCGAAAATGAGAGGAGCTTTTTTGGGCTGCGGCGCCTCGATCGGCACGATCTCGTCTTTGAATAAGCCCGAGTTTGTAGCCCGTTCGACGTTATTATGGCTGCGCAGGGCCACTTCATCCATTTCTTCCCGGCTGATGCCCAGCTTCTGGGCCACAAACTCCGCCGTGTGGCCCATGATGTAGGGTTTGCCCAGGAAGAAGCTTGCGGGAGCCTGATTCATATCCAGGGGGGCATCGGCGGACAGGGGCAAAAGGTATGATCCGCAATAAAGCCCGCGAATCATCCTGTCAATCATTTCCTGGTCCTGAATGCGGCATCCCCATCGGGCGTTGGGTATGGAGTATCCGACTCCCGACATGTGTTCGACGCCTCCAGCCAGAATCACGTCCGCCACCCCCGCCTGGATCATGGCCGCTCCCGAAAGCACGGCTTCCATCCCGGAGATGCAGACCCGGTTGACGGTAGCAGCGGGAACCGTTACCGGAATACCTGCCATCAGCGCGCCTACGCGGGCCGTGTTCAGACTACCTTCAGGCTCTACACAGCAACCGTACCGCACGTCATCGATCAATTGCGGATCGATGCCGGCCCTTTTCACCGCCTCTTTCATGGTTACGCTTGCCAGTGTGGCCGCGTTCAGATCGCGCAGGCTTCCGCCAAAAGCCCCGATGGCTGTGCGGCAAGCTGAAACGATAACGACGTCCTTCATTTTTTTCTCCCTTTGAGATTCTTCTGCAGGCTACTTTGCGGTTTCACTGAGCAGATGCCTGGCGATCGTAAGTTTCTCGGCTTCCTTGGTGCCCTCGTAGATCTCCAGAATCTTGGCGTCCCGGTAGAAGCGCTGCACGTCGTATTCATCGATATAGCCGTAGCCGCCGTGGAGCTGCAGGGCCTTATCCGCAACCCATACGGCGGTCTCGCCGGCGTAAAGCTTGGCCATGGCGCTGATTTTCGGATCTGTTTTTCCCTGGTCGACCTGCCAGGCAGCCTTATAAGACAGTTGACGCGCAAGCTCGACCCGAGTGGCCATTTCACCCAACATGACCTGGACCGCCTGGAAATTAGCCAGAGGCTGACCGAAGGCCGTCCTCTCCTGTACGTAGCGGGCCGCCTTATCCAAAGCCCCCTGCGCCAGCCCCACCCCCTGGCCTGCAACCATCGTGCGGGTGGTGTTGAAAAAATCCATCACTTGGTAAAAGCCCCGCCCTTCCTTTCCGATCAGGTTCTCCGCTGGCACACGCACGTCTTCAAACACGATTTCAGCGGTATCGCTTGCTCGGATTCCCATTTTACCGTGGATTTTGTTCCGGATAATACCAGGCGAGTTGGCGTCAACAATAAGCATGCTCAGACGGTTGTGGCGCTTCTCATCGGGGTTCGTTACACATAGAGCCACCATGTAATCGCAAATGGTGCCGTTAGTGATGAACATTTTGTCGCCGTTGAGCACGTATTGGTTTCCGTCCCGTACCGCGCGGGTTCTTATCCCGGCAACGTCGGTCCCCGCATTGGCCTCGGTGTATGCTCCGGCGAAAATTATCTCGCCCGCAACAAGCTTCGGGAGGTAGAATTTTTTTTGCTCTTCCGAGCCGTGAATATAGATGTTTTCAGCCCCGAAAACGGAAGCGATGATGAGGCTGATCCCCAGGTCAATCCGCGCGAACTGCTCGGTGATGAGCAAGTTGGCAAGAAATCCCGCACCGGTCCCTCCATACTGCTCGGGAATCCAGGCCCCGATGAGCCCATACTCGCAAGCTTTTTTCCATACATCTTTCGGATACTTTTCTTCCCGGTCGCACTCCTTTGCGATGGGAGTGAATTCTTTTACTGCGAATTTGTAGGCTTCCTGCTTGAGTATCCGGAGTTCCTCCGGGAGTTCGAAATCCATGATGCTCTCCTCTCTTGGGTGGTTGGTCAGATGTTCGATTTGCGGACTAAGCCGATCTAACATCGGCAACAACATCACTGGAGTTGTAGTAGAAGTTCTTCCTAAGAGCCTGCCTCAACTCTCCCCTGAGGTCCGGATGAGCGATATTGATCAGCGCCTCCGCTCGCTGTCTTCGTGACTTGAACCGGAGATCCGCGACGCCATACTCGGTGATAACGTAATGGGCGTATGACCTCGGAACGGTAATTGGAGTGCCGGGAGGCAATTCCGGTACAATGGAAGATATGAGACTGCCATCCTTCCCGGTCCTGGAAGAATATATAAGGGTTATGGCGCGACCGTTTTTCGAATGGAACGTTCCGATTTGGAAATCGAGCTGACCGCCTGAGCCGCTCACCATCCGATGACCGATGCCCTCCGAACATATCTGCCCGCTGAAATCGACCATCAGGGCCATATTGATCGATACCATATCAGGATATTGAGCAATGACGGTCGGATCGTTCGTGTATGCGCCGGGATAGAAATGGCAAGTCGGATTCATGCGGACAAATTCGTACATGCTTTGATCGCCGACGCAGAACGTTGCAACCGTGACCCCTTTGTGAAATGGTTTTCTTGCATTTGTGACAATGCCCTTTTCAATAAGCTGAGGTAAACCGATGGGAAACATCTCCGTATGCACCCCGATGTCATGTTTCCCCCCCATTCCAGCCACGACCGCTTCCGGAATGGAGCCTATGCCCATTTGAATGGTGTCTCCGTCATTAATCAGTTCAAGAACGTATTCCCCGATTGTTTTCTCCATTTCACCGGGTACGGAACGCTTCAATGTGGGAATGGGCTGCGAGTTTTCGAAGAGAGCGTCGAATTCGGTTACGTGCAGCCAGTTCTCGCCAAAAATTGCCGGCATCTGGTCATTGACCTCTCCAATGGTAAGGCGCTGTTTTCCGGAAGCCCGGCCTCCCCTGATCGCATCAAAGGTGTAGAAATTGGTCAACCCGAGGTTCAACCAGCCGTGCTCGTTTGGTGGAGTCACCTGGCAGACGAAGATATCGGACCACCTGGCGCAACGGTCTCCGCAGTCACAAGTCTGGGCGACGTAGAAGTCCGGCAGACGGGTCTCGAGCACTTTCCTGGAAAGGGGCATTCCAAAGGCAGGACCGTAGTTGATGTGCCCTTGCATTTTCATTATCTGTTCGACGTCATAAAGCTTGCACTGGCGAACCGGAATCGTATCCAGGATCATGACATCGCGAAGTTCTTGCCAACGGTCCAGAATGGCGTGAATAAAATCCGGCGAACAGGCGCCTATTCCAAGAGCTGTTGAGACAAAATCGCCGGATTTGATTTTTCCGGCAGCCTCTTCAAGGGAAACCACTCTTTTTTCGTACTCTTCTTTCCAATTCATAGCGCCTCCTGGCTAAAAAGCTAAGATGTCATTTGAAAGTCCGATGGCTGGCGGTGTTGCACCCGGGCCTGCAATGCATCCGCTTAGGCCTTCACATCAGGCTCCCACTCCTTAATCATGCTCAGGAAACCCTTGGCGATCGCATCCATTGATTCTTCGCCTTCCCTCAGCAGCCCCTGCACAGCGATTCCCAAAAGCGCTCCCACAAAAGCGATCGACGCCGCTCGATGATTGGTGACGCCCTCATGGTTTAGAAGCTTGTGCGCAAACGGGCATGCAAAAACATCGTACATATGCCTGAGCCTCGCCTCTATCGGATGGTTGCTGCCGGCGAATTCCACGGCCAGCGCACTCCGGCAGATAATTGCTTCAGGGTCGCGTTTGAAGTGACTGCACATTATTCGCACCACATCCTCGACGAGGGCCGGAGAACCGCTTTCAGCTTTTTCCGCAATGTCCGAGTAGACACGCATGCCTTTCTCCAGTTGATCGACGACTGCATTCAGTATGGCCCCTTTATTGGGGAAGTGGTGAAACACCGCTCCCGAGGTCAATCCTATGGCCTGCGCCAGGTCCGTTATCGTCGTCTTGTGGTACCCATGCCGGGCAAAGAGCCTGGTAGCCGTCTTCACGATTTTGGCATAAGTCTGTCTAGCCCGTTCCTGCTTTCTGTTGCGTCTTTCTGGTGACATTACCCAATCACCTATTACATACTATCTATTATGTCAAGTGAAAAATTGCAGCCTATCCCTAAATCTTTGTCTTTGCTATTTGGCTGGCGGCGACGGGATTGAGCTCGGCTCCGAATCATAAATATATCAATATGTTCGAGTGGAATAATGTGTCGGAAGGTTTGCCGGGTGGCTTTGAAATCGAGTAACGGCGGCGCTCGGTGTACACCTCGCCCCATTCATGAGAGTGCATTTTAATTCATTGTGCGCCGGCTTTGTCAGTCTACCCCTGGGTTCTGCCTACCACTTTTTCATCATACTCAAAAACCCCCGGGCAAGCTCATCGATTGTCGGGTCTCCATCCCTGAGCAGTCCCTGAACGGCAACTCCCTGAACAACGCCAACAAAGGCGATTGACGCAGCCCTTGGATCAGTGACGCCTTCATGGTCACGAAGTTTGAGCGCAAATGGTTCGACGAACACCTCATAAACCTGCTTCAGCCGGACCTCTATGGGGTGGTTGCTGCCGGCGAATTCGGTGGCCAAAGCCGCAAGACATATTGTCGCTTCGGGACTTCGTTTGAAATGGCTGCACATCACCGTGACCAATTCCTCGACCAAAGACGTGGAACCAGGCCGGGCGTTTTGGGTGATATCCGAATACTCATGCATACCACGCTCCAACCGGTCTACAACGGCACTCAGTATAGCCTCTTTATTGGGGAAGTGGTGAAACACCGCTCCCGAGGTCAATCCTATGGCCTGCGCCAGGTCCGTTATCGTCGTCTTGTGGTACCCATGCCGGGCAAAGAGCCTGGTAGCCGCCTTCACGATTTTGATATACGTCTCGCGGGCCTGCGTCTCTTTTTTATTACTCCGCTCTGGTGACATCGTCCTCACTCCAGAATGTAAACGAGCGAATCGGCCAAGTGAAAAGTAGCACATATCATCTTAAAATAGTTTACATTGTTCTAATAGACCAAGTCAAAATCGAATAACCGCAACAAAACCGCTATCCAAGACGGTCCTCGCTCTCTCCTGCGTCAAATGACCTTAAAGCCCATCGCCAATTTCGTGCCTGAACCGCAACCATTCATTATATTCATAAACAGGAGATAAAAATGGATATAGCAATCGCCGTTGCCGGCGCTCTTCTGATAGCTGTTGTCCTCTGGGAAACTTTTGAAACCGTAATTTTCCCGCGCCGGGTCACTCGCAGGATCCGAATGGCCCGTATTTACTACCGGACAACATGGCCAGCATGGAAGAGTATAGTAAATCTGATTTCGTCAGGACGCCGCAGAGAGAATTTGTTGAGCATCTATGGACCTATTTCCCTGATTCTTCTGCTGAGTTTCTGGGCTTTCCTGCTGATCCTCGGATTCGCTCTGATTCACCGGGGCGTTGCGTCGATATCGGAAAACCAAACCAGCCTCGCCACAAATCTATATTTTAGCGCATCCTCTTTTTTCAGTCTCGGCATGGGTGATGTCACTCCACGCAGCTCGCTGGGGCGGCTGCTAACAGTGACGGAAACCGGGACCGGCCTTGGTTTTCTGGCGATTGTGATCGGATATCTGCCGGGTCTCAACCAATCCTTTTCAAGGCGTGAGGCCAATATTTCCCTTCTGGACGCCCGCGCGGGCTCGCCCCCTACCGCAGCCGAAATGCTTCTCAGGCACCATGACGACCATGGCATGGAATCGATCCGGCAGACTTTGAGCGAATGGGAGCGATGGTCTGCTGAATTGCTCGAAAGCCACCTCTCATATCCCGTTCTCGCCTATTACAGGTCCCAGCACGATAACCAGTCCTGGATCGCCGCGCTTGCCACGATCCTTGACGTGAGCGCATTCGTAATGGTCGGCCTCGAAGGGGCCTGCGTTCGCCAGGCGCAGCTAACCTTCGCGATGGCAAGGCACGCGGTCGTAGACCTCTCTTTGATCTTCAATGTCACGCCCCGGTGGCCGGACCCTGATCGTCTTCCGCCGGAGCGGCTGGCGCACATGAGAGCCAGGCTGATGGCGGCAGGCATGCGGCCCCATCTTGGCGAAGAAGCCGACCGGAAGTTGCTCGAACTTCGCGGCATGTATGAACCTCTTCTATTTGCGCTCTCGACATATTTTCGCCTTCCCCTGCCTCCCTGGATCCCACAATCCACCATTGCCGACAACTGGCAGACCGGCATACCCGTCCCGGAACAGCACGAAGCAACCGTCATCCACCTGCGCAGAAGGGCTGAGGGGCATTTCTAGTTCACTCATTGCGGTGAGATCCTCATACTTGTCATTGCCCCAGATGCGCAATCAAAGTATGACCTTTTTCCACAAGATGCCGGCTAATAAGACCTCTGTGACAATTTTCCGCGAGTTTTTCAGCGCAAAGCAGGCAGAAAGGTTCAGTGATTTCCCGCAAAAGTCGCTCGGTCAACAGATCACCCGCTCGCTTCACTAAAGCGCTGTATCTTTCATGCCAGTCGGGCAGATCGACAAAAAGGTTCCCAAGTTCAACAAAGGATCGATACTCGATATCTGCTTGCGCCAGCAAAGCCTCGATGCCTTTATCCCCTGTTTTTGCCTTTGTGTAGATCCCCATGCTGGATCGATCCGGCCGCAGCCTCACGTCGGCAACTGTCTTGACCTTGTTCTCTTGCAGGATTTTTACGAATTCTTTCGGGTCTTTTCCTCCGTAGCCCATCGTGAAGAATTTCATTGCGCCCTCCTTGAATGGCTGTAATAGCGCTTCATAAGCGCCTCTCCGGGAAAACACCTTTCTCTCTTCAGTTCATCTGTTTGAGTAATCCATTGCGGCATGATACATTACAGCACCTATTGAAAACAGCAGAGAAAAGGTAAGTGGATTTCACATGGATCATGCTATAGAAGCCGGCCGCCGGTTCAGCGGGACGATAGAGTATGTCCGGTTAATCGACCTTATTCAGGTTTCCTGCCTGGCCAAAATGCGCCATCGGATTAAGGTCGATGCGCTGGACGAAACCGGCAAAGGCGGCTCGTTCTATTTAGACTCCGGCAATGTGGTGCACGCCGAGTCGGATGCCGGAATCGGGGAGGAAGCTTTCTTCGAAATGCTTCACTGGAAGAGAGGCCGTTTTGAAACGCTGCCCCTTCCCGAAGAGATTGCGATTTCAATAAACCGGAACTGGGAGTATCTACTCATCCAGGCGCTTCGCATGCAGACCGAGAGAACGGAGAGTGAAGCCGGCGGCGCCCCGGCTCACGATATCTCAGCCGGCTTTTTGGGTAACATAAGGGATATCGGCCTGAGCGAAATCGTCCAGTTGATTTGCCTGGACACAATTGACCGTATCGTTGAAATTCGCTCGGAAAATATTACGGGAACGATCTATGTCCGAGGGGGACAAATCTGTCATGCGCAAGCAGGCGATGAAGTTGGACGGCAAGCTTTTTTCAAGATGCTTGCAGCCAATTCCGGCTCTTTCGAAATACTGTCATGTTCCTTCAACTGCGAAGTTACCATCGACATACCTTGGGAGCACCTCCTTATCGAAGGCATGCGTATTCTTGACGAGGCGTCAGGGGTGGTTGGAGAACACGGCGAGGAGCCGGCCGAGAGTCTTCTCCAAAAAGTACAGAAGAAAAACGTGGCTCAAAAAATTCGACTGGCTATGACCGGAGATAAGGAGACGAGGTCCATTTTGATCCATGACGGCAATCGGGCAATCCAAGTCGCCGTAGTTTCCAATCCCAGGATAACCGACAGTGAAATCGCATCGATAGCTTATTCCAGGCAGGTTGATGAAGAGGTTTTGCGCAGGATCGCAGCCGACAAGGAGTGGGTGGGGATTTACTCCGTTCGTCTGGCCCTTGCCTCAAATCCCAAGACCCCTCCCGCCATTGCCAAAAAACTGGTCCCTACCCTCAACCGCCGGGATTTGCGCAACCTATCTCTAAGCAAGGCCGTTTCAGCTTTTGTTACAAACGAGGCCAGAAGGCGTCTTCAAACTTGATTCACTGGTGCTGGGGCTCTCCCTCCTTGCGTTCCTTAAGGATATGTGGGGTAATGAATATCAAAACATCGTCAAATTGCGCGTTTCTGTAAGTGCTCTTGAAAAGAAACCCGAGTAAGGGAACGCTTGCGAAGCCCGGCACGTTTGTGTCTGTCACTGATTTTTGTTCCGATGACAGCCCCGATATTACTACGGTCTCTCCATCGGCGCATATCATGGTGGTCTTCGTTTCCTTCTTCTGAAGAAGGGGGTTGCCTTGCACAGTTTGGGAAAAATCGGGCTGATCCTTCTTGACCACGACATTCAATTTCAAAATTTGCCCCGATATCACATGGGGAGTGATTTCCAGCCTGATGACCGCATCCACGTAAGTAACGCTCGCCTGGCCGGTGGTGGTGAGCGATGCAACGGGCACGCTTTGACCGCTTTGGGTGTAGGCCGTTTGATTATCAAGGGTGGTGAGCGATGGCGTTGAAAGGACGTTTACCCTGCCCGCCTGCTCGAGCGCCGACAACTGCACGTCGAGTACCTTGTTGCCCACAGTGCCGATCAACAAACCGATTGAGCCTCCTCCTATGGTGGAGATGTCCGTAGCCGGAAGGTTTACGGCGAAGCCCTGCCCGCTGATGCCGCTCTTCCCTGAAAGCGGCGTGTACGATACGTTCCCGTTGGCGCCGGTTGTTCCGGAGTAGCCGCCGGGCGTGATATAGGTGAGGCCGCTGTGGTAGAGGCCTCCCCACTGGACGCCCAGTTCCTTGGTCACATCCTTGGTCGCCTCTACGATATTGGATACGATGTGGATTTGGGCAGTCGGCCTGTCAAGGGTCTCAACAAGCGCAACCATCTTGGCGACTTCGTCGGGACTGGACTTTATTACGAGTGAATTGGTATGTTCGTCGTAGGTTATGTACCCGCGAACTTTTCCGCTCTCAACGTCTTTTGTGAGAGCATCTTTCAGCTTTTCCTGAAGCTTTTCCGCATCGGAAAAATGGATGGGAACAACCTTCATCTGCATGGGACGGACGCTCGCCATTTTGGCTTCGATCGCCATGTCCTCAGCCGTCATAACGCGCAGCATATTGCCTTCCCATGCATAATCAAGCCCCTCCGAATGCAGAATTCCGAGGAACGCCTGGTTCCAGGGAACGTCTTCGAGTTCCACACTCACCGCCCCCTTTACCTTCTCATTGAGCAAAATGTTGATCCCGACTGAACGCGCCAAGGCCCGGAGCACCACGGAGGTATCGGCATTGTGCATCCGGAGGCTGACTTTATGGGTTGGAAGAAGGTTGGCTTGCGCCTGCTTAGCAGGAGGCTTCGCGATTAAGGCCTCTTCGCCTCCTCCTGGAGATTCGGCTCCCGACGACGTCATAGTCTCCGGCGAGTGGCCTGCTGATTCTTCAGCCCGGGTTTGCCAATCTTTGAGGGAGTTTTGCTCGATATGAGGCGGTGGTGGCGGAAGCTGTCCAGTCTCTGCACAACCCCAGACAGCCACCTGAAAAATCAGGGCAACTGCAATCCACTGCAACTCCCGCATTCCCCCCCCCAAAAAATACGCGTTGCTCTCACCGCTGCAGGGCAGTTATCTCAACACTTCCCCCGTAAACGGAAGATTGAAGATCTCCCGGCTCCCGAGTTGTTTTACCACGACATTTTGCGGATCGATGGATTGCACCAGGAGGTCGCTCCCCAGCACGACCTCCCCCACTTGATATTCCATACCGTTTATGACTGCCAATCTCCCCTGCGCCGCAATTACGAAACCCGTATAAGCAAGAGAGACGGGACTTTGTGCAGAAGCAGCGGCGACAGGCGCCGGCTCCGTAGCCTTCAGCTTCCTACCCAGGAAAGGATCGTTTGCCCACTCGGCCGACGCCAGTTTCAAAATGAGGGACTGCACTTCCGTTGGGCCCGCTTTTTTGATTCCCTCCTCAGTCAGGCTCGCGAAATCCAGCGACGCCTTCAAATCCGGCCGCGCACCACTCGTCGGCCCCCCCGGACCCAAGTTTACGATGAAATAGAGACCTGCGGCAACGATTATGATTGCCGACACAGTCAAGATCGTCTGCTCACGTTTTGTCATAGTCCCTTATACCAGAACTTTCACCGCAAAGGGCACTAAGCTTTTCATGTTTTCGCGCATTCTTTCGTGCAATTCGTATCTCTGCATGTTCTTCACAACGATAAAGGCTCTTCAGCCTGAAGCCGCCCGGGCGCTCTCAATCATAAGCCATACCTTTACATAATACTCCTTGCCGTCGAGACCTTCCAGGATCTTTACCTCTTCGACCCCCTCCAGATATGGCAGGTTTGCAAGCTCGATAAGAAATTTGCGAAAATCGAAGAGATTACCTTTTAACGCCAAACGCACCAGCAAAAAATGCGGATTGTCCGCCATCGATTTTACGTCCGGAGTAAGCGATGAAACCTCCAAGCCGAAATTGGCGGCGATCTGACCGAATATGGCAGGCAGGTTGTCGATCCGGCCGGCGGACAGCCCGGATTTTTGCGGGTCCGGCCGATCTTTTGAAGTTTCGGCCCCAAAACCCTGCCGAAGCTTCTGATAGAGGGGAAAGAACACCTTCTGTTCCTCGATTCGCGCCTTTATGTCGGCGATGGAGCCGTTCAGGTGAAGATTATTCCTGTAGGACGGGTAAATACCGCCTAAGACAAAGGCGAGTATGCCGGTTCCGCATATCGCCAGGTAAATGATGCTTCGCCGCGGGACGCCTATCGCTAAATTCTTTTTTTCCATAATCTCAGCCTAAGGCATCCCCATCTGAAGGGAGAACCTCAGTACGTCGCCCTCCTCGGGATAAGATTCAGGCGTATTTGAACTCACCACAGGAGCTACGAAAAGCCGGGATCTGGAAAGCTTCATCACATAACCCGCAAGCGACGCCTCTTGCGTATCTCGCTTTCCCGTCACGATCCCCTCCAACATCACGCCTTTCTTAGCCTCCTTCTTGACATCCGGACCTTCCTTCGCCACCCCGGCCGCAACGCTCTTCCTGTCCGTTTCGTCGGGTTTTCCCCCCAGATCAAACCTGACGCTCAGCAGCCGGACATTGGAAGGCGTAAGAGCCGCCAGTTCTCCGATGACGGCAGGCGCCAAAAGACGACTGCTCTGTTCCGCCAACGAGCGCTGCCGCGAGATCGCTTTGGACGCCAACGCCGCAATCATGGCCTGGGTCGCTTGAGGATTGTAACCGTCCAACTCCCGCTGGAGTCGCGTAATTTCAGCTTCCTTTTGCCCGGCAAGGCGCGTCTGCAGAGAAAAGACCCCCGTCAAAACGAGGATAATAGTGATGAAAACATAAAAAATCCAACGATTGATCCGGGCGATCTTTCCGAGTTCCTCCTTATCCCGGTACGTGAGAATCAGGTTGGGAGTCCTCACCTTATCGGACACAGCCAGACCGGTAGCCACGGTAAAGGACACCCTTTCAGCAATTGTATCGTGCCCCGAAATCTCACACGACTCCATGCCGCACATGCCGATCGGGTCCAAAACCTCTCTTTCCACACCCAACTGTTCTGCGATGAAACGAAAAGGCAGCATCCAATAGCCGGCGGCACAGGAGACATAAATTGTCTCTACTCTCTCGTCGCCGAGCGCGGCCGAGGAATGCTCGATGGACCTTTCCACCTGCCTTGCAAGGCGGCCAAGCGCAGGTTTGATCGTCTCGAATATCGCCTCCTCGCGCGCACCGTTCAAGCCGCTCAATTCCTCAAAACCGGACGATCCGGAGAAAAACCCCTCGAGTAGAGATCGTGCCTCCTCCAACTTGTTGTCAGTTCCGTCAAAGAAGGTGGTTGCATACCCATTGCCCACCTCCTTGGCAGCCTTCCACGTTTCCTCGCTGGCCTCCTCTACGAAAGCCTCCACCATGCTGTCCATGCCGGCCTTCATCTCACGTGTCAAGATGAGGTTTCCCTTGGAAAAGACGTCTATTCTGGAATACTCGTTACCTATGAAAAGCACGCCAACCGGTTTTTCGTGACGAGGTATGCACGCCGACCTGAAGAGATTCTGAATTGCAAAGGGCGTAGCGGTAACGCCGCAGATCGTAAGGCCGCTCCTCGAAAAGAGATCCCTGATTTCATCCAGGTCCTTTCGAGGGACGATATAGGCCATAATCCCAATCTTGACTAAGTCTTTCTCTAAAACCTCCCCGTGGACTTCGAAATCCACAATGCTTTCGTTTTCGTTGAAATTGACTTCTCTTTTGAGCGTCCAGTAGACCGCATTCGGGATCTGCGCTTTGGGGACTTTCGGTATCTTTATATAGCGAAGGTCGGTGCTCGCCGCGGATACACGGGTCCACACGTCACATTTGCCGGCGGGACCGGCGATTGAAGAAAGGCACGATCTCAAAAACTCGTGAAAACGGGAGTCGCCTCGGGAAATACCCGGGTCAAACGGTATGCTGGCGCACTCGAGCAGTTTCCACCGGTCGCTGGAAATCCTGGCCGCGCTGACAATCCTTACTTCGTTGAGGCCGATATCCACGCCTAAGGTGGTCTTCTTCGAACGAGCCATAATCCTCTTCTTCATTTAACCATCATATCACAAATTCCCCTCGCGCCTCACAGTGCCGGCGCCCGGAGGTGGCTGTGGGATAAAAGGCTATTCGAGTGCCTGATCGTCTTGGATAGCATATTGTTACCTGTATTTGATTTTAATGTAAAGAGGATTTGTCCCCGTGAAAGGACTCCCCGACTGAGGCGGGCCATGCCGAATGCGCCCGCAGGTCATCGGCATTAAACAGGCGGCGCTCTCCGAAAAGAACCTCTTCCTCCCCGCCATCCTTCCCGGTTCTCTGTTCGCTATCCCACCCGCCGTTCACGATCAGTCGGATTTTTTTGAAAAGAAAAATAATCACTTAAGAAAAATATAAACGGGGACGATTTATAGGAGCAAGAAAGAAGAAATGAACGCGTAAAACGCGTTGCGGAGACCGCTCCAATAGAACAGGGGAATGTCGTTCTCAGCGCGTTCCTTAATTTTGACTGCCAACCCAAGGAGATCTACGACATGAAGCTGAAGAACGGAAGAACGAATCAAAAGGGTTTTACGTTGATAGAAGTCATAGCGGTCCTGGTGATTTTGGCTATCATGGCCGCAGTGGCCATTCCCAGATACCTGAACATGCAACAGCAGGCCGCCAACGACGCCGCTTCGGGCGCATGCGCTGCGGCCGCATCGAACGTCACCATGGTATACTCCAACATGCTGCTCAACGGCACTAGCAGCATTACAGGCTCAAGCCTGGCGACTGCACTGAGCACCACCAGCTATCAAAATCTTGGCGACTGGACGGCGACATATACGGCAATGGCTAACACCACCGTTGGTATTGCCGTTGCAGTTACACAACCCACCGGTATGCTGGCGCCAAGCGCCAATACTACAAAGAATGTGATTGTTGTGCCGTAGAGCCGCCGGGCGCACGTTCTTAGCGACCAGCCGGCGGCGCCTGTAAAGTCTTATATCCGGAGATCCGAGCTCAGGCGACAAGCGGGGAGGCGGGGGTCTGCCGGTTTTGCCGCTGACGTGAGCCCTCGCGCTCCAAGCTGAGCAATCGAGTTACTTTTGCCGTTGCAGGATCCTCATGTGGGTATCGTCAATAGTACGACTTTCCGCGCCTCCATGGCGCCATTGAAAGATGATGCTCTTCCTGCGACTGTTGAAAGACTTCTCAGGTCGGCAGTCCTTTTCATCTGCATGGCGGCGCTCCTGTTAACCTGCCTTTGCGTCCTGGGCCATGGCTACTACCCTACTGATGACGCTCTCAGGCACGTGGCCAAGGTTCTCTCCGGCAAGGACTGGCAGGACCTTTTGGTACTGCGCCCTCAGATTACCATGGACAGTCATCCTGGGTGGCATTTCATTCTGAACCGGATCTCCGGGATTACCCGGGCCGACCCTACCCTGCTGCTCGATTTTTCCGTCCTGTTCCTTTTTCTCCTTTTCACCTTTACGCCGCTCTTTCTGCTCAATCGCCCCGAAGCCTGGGTCCTATCGATGCTGGCATTTTCCATCTTTTCCTTCGGGACGGTCAGTCGCCTTTTCTACGGGCGGCCTTTCGCTTTCAGCATGCTTCTCATAGTGATGTTCTGTTTCTTATGGGAAAGAGTCCGCGACAAGAAAGCGCCCGTTGTCGAATTGGCGGTTTTCGCCATTACATCGGCCCTGGTCACGTGGGTTCACGGCGCCTGGTACATGCTTGCCCTGCCCATATGCGCCCTGGGCTTGGCAAGGCAGTGGAGGGTATCGGCCCTCATGGCCGCCGCCGCCGCTACCGGGATATTCCTTGGGGCTTTCCTTACCGGCAGCCCCCTGGCTTGGCTGAGACAGATGATCTACCAGGCTGTCTTTTGTATTGGCCACGTATCTTTCCAAAGACAGCTCGTCACCGAACTCAGGCCTTTTGACGGCGCCCCGGCCGTCCTCATCCTGATTGCGGTTGTGTTGATATGGAGGCACGCCCGCGGCCAATGGAACAAAGGGTGTGTCGACAGTCCCGTATTCATCCTCGGAGTTCTTGGCTGGGCATTGGGATTTGTTGCAGCACGCTTCTGGTCGGACTGGGGCTGGCCGGCGTTTGCCTTCTGGACAGCGGTTGAAATCCAGGCTGTGCTGGAAAATTATCTGGGCGAATTCGACCGGCGCAGGCTTGCAGTGGCCGCAGCAGCCGGCCTGGTTTTCTTTCTGGCGCTTGGCAACGATTACGGGAGCCGTTGGACCGGCATGCTTGGGGTCCAATGGCCTCAGATGAGCGTCGAAGAGCACAGAAAATGGCTTCCTGATCACGAGGGGATTCTCTACAGCGACAGTATGGATCTTTTCTATTCCGTCTTTTACAACAATCCCCACGGAGACTGGAAATATATCCTTGGCTTCGAACCGGTATGGATGCCGGAAGACGATCTCACAATCTTTCGTCATATCCAGCTCACGAGGGGCAAGCCTGAGAGCTATGCTCCATGGGTCGGAAAAATGACGGATAAGGATAGGCTGGTCCTTATCCGACAGGAAAAGCCCAACATCGATGGTCTTGAGTGGCATGAGGTAACGCCGACGGTGTGGAGCGGCAGGCGCACGGCTGCAACGGAGAAACCCGGAAAGGCTGAGCGGCTGGAATAGATTTTGCTCGTGCTGTTGTAAGCGGCCTTTTCTGAGCGCGACTCGAAGTGAGATCGGGGGAACGGCATGGAAAGAGAGATTGCCGGATACGTTGCTGACGGAGATGTCAAAGTTTTGCTCATGCGCCAGTCCGTGGACCTTAACAGGTTGGACTATTCGGCAGGCGCCGGGAACGTGGATGAACAGGAGGATATAAAGGTAGCAGTTATACTACCGGCATATAACGAAGAACAGACAGTCGGACCGACGATCCGCGCCCTTCACTCGGCAATTCCTGCGGCACACCTGTGGGTTGTAAACAATAATTCGAATGACGATACCGGGAAAATTGCCCATGCGGTGCTCGATGAGTTGAATGCAAAAGGCGGAGTGCTTTTCGAGCCCCGACGGGGCAAAGGCAATGCGGTGCGAAGGGCGTTCCATGAGGTGGATGCTGACGTTTATGTGCTGATAGATGCAGATTCCACTTATCCGGCGGCAAGAATGGAAGACCTGATTCGGCCGATAATAGACGGCAGGGCCGACATGGTGGTGGGAGACCGTCACTCGAAAGGATATTACAAACGTGAAAACAAGCGGCTGCTGCACAATTTCGGCAATCGCGCGGTGCAATCGCTCGTAAACAGGCTCTTTAACACCTCTCTCGTTGATATCATGTCGGGATACCGCGCTTTTAACCGCATGTTCGTCAAGAATTACCCCATACTGGTTGAAGGCTTCGAGATTGAAACGGACATGACCCTCCATGCGCTTGACAAGAAATTCAGGATTGTCGAAGTCCCCATAGAATATAAAGACAGGCCGCCGGGCAGCTTTTCCAAACTCAACACGTTCAACGACGGCTACAGGGTCATTTCCACCCTCGTGCGCATACTTCGGCACTACCGTCCGCTCTCATTCTTCGGAGGAGTGGGCCTGTTTCTTGCCTTTGCAGGGTTGCTTGCCGCAGCGCCCGTGTTCGATGACTGGGTCCGGCATCACTACATATATCACGTTCCGCTCGCGATCCTCGCCACCGGAATCGAAACTGTCGCATTGCTGCTCTTCGCAGTCGGTCTGATACTTGATTCTATCGCCGACCAGGGCAAGCGCAATTTCGAGCGCGAGTTGCTGCGCAAGTCTTGATTGTTCCGTCAATTCATTGAGATTACAGGGGTGGGTCGAGCCCGGCGCGACAGCTTTGCCGTCCCCACCGAAATCATTTGAAAGCCTGAGCGGAGAATGAATAAATACATCGGCACGGACAATCTCGAAGTAATGGCGGAGGCGCTCAATTACAATGCCTTTATACTGTCGCTGATTCGCAGACAGTTGAAGCCCGGGATGAAAGTCCTGGACATAGGGACGGGAATCGGCACTTTTGCGGGACCTCTGCGCGATGAGGGATATGACATGGTGTGTTTCGAACCCGACCCGGCGCACGCAGAACGCCTCGGATTAAATGGATTCCGTGTCAAGCGGAGCCTGACGGATATCGAGACTTCATGCTTCGACTTCATCTATGCGCTGAATGTGCTGGAACATATCGAAGATGACCGTGGCGCGCTGATGCAATGGCAGCGCCTGCTTAAACCGGGCGGTAGGATGCTCATCTACGTGCCGGCTTTCCATCTGCTGTTTTCCAGCATGGACAGGAAAGTCGGCCATTATCGAAGATACAGGCACGAAGACCTCGTGGATCTCATAAACCGGGCAGGAGGGAGTCCGGTCAAAATACGTTATGCAGACAGTCTGGGATTTCTTGTATCCCTTCTTTATAAATATAAAAATGACGGAAGCGGAGACCTGAATCGGACTGTGTTAAGAATTTACGACAATTTTATTTTCCCGCTGAGCAGAACACTCGACTCTCTCGTATCCGGATTATTTGGAAAAAATGTTTATGCGATAGCACACCGCAAAGATGGGTAGGCGATGCCGTCGACTTAAGCGTAGAGCGTTTCCGGGGTAGGCGGGAATTGCGCGATTCTGTCAATAACCACCATAACCACAACCGCCGGTATGTTCCCCAGTATAGTCCGTGCCGCCGTTTCCAGTCGCGCCTGACACCACATAGTTTTTGATCGGCAACAGGAGCAAAACGGTGCCCTCAGGAGTCCCGGCAAGATCCCCGCCGCTGATGTTCATAGAATTGACGGCAACGGAGCTATAGTTTGTGTTGAACTGAGTGTAGACAGCCGCTCCCCAGTTCCAGGTTATGTACTGGTTCACATCCGGGGAGCTAAAGGTGCCGCTCAACGTCACATCGTCCTGGATAGTGCCGAAATTTGCCGGCACGATGAAGTACATGCCCGTGAGAAAGATCGTGTTGTTTGTAACCGGCGCGGTGGTCCTCCACGCGTTGCACGCAGTGTCGAACGTCGTAGTGGCGCTGGTCGCAGTGGGCGAGTAGATGATTTTTGCATTGGGTAGAGTCAGGTTGTATGACTTGGTTTTCGTGGAGAAAGAAATGGTTGCGCCGGTAAAGTCCTGCGACGACCCGGTGGCTGGAATGCCGTTGATGCTGAATGTGGCGTTGAACCAAATATAATAGCCTGCATTGATCGTCGAGGAACTAAAATCTTTGTCCATCGAAACGTTGCAGGTGTTCGGGGCCGGCTGCACACAAAGGGTTTGAGCTGCTACGCTGTAAGTTTGAGCCTGAATCGATTGGCCCGGCCCCGACGTACCCGAATTCACGGTTGCGGTCGAGGTTATATTTATTGCCTGTGGCGGTCCGGCTGCGTAGCTGGCTGCTATGGCGATGGTAGTCGATCCGCCGTCCAGGCTGTAACTATTCTTCTGGTACCCGGAGTTATTGTATGCGGGAAATGAAGCCAGGCATTGCGACGTAGGGCTGTTAAGGCATGCAGCCAGATTTTGAAGACACGTCGTTGGGTTCGACTGATTCATACATCCGCTGGAACCATTCACTGCAGCTTCGACGGGTAAGGTGTCCGGCGGGTCCACGTAACGGATGCCGGCTTCCGCCATATAATACGCTCTCATTGACAGGTTCTCGCCCGCAGGAACGCTGGATGTCGTTGACATTATTGATGCGACAGCCCCTGCAAGGATGCCGACCACGGTAATGGCCACCACCGTCGTCAGGAGCGCTGCGCCTTTACTGCCGGGATGCGACGCCATTTTAGAAATGTTGCGGAAGTATTTCCTCACGGCATTCCTTGTCTCAATTCCTCATGACAAATAATGTTCTCCGAGCGTTATGGACACGAGGGCTGCGGCGCCTGGGATCCACTCCAATTCCCATTATAATTCGTACCGCCGCTGCCCGTCGCGCCAGCCACTACAAAATTCTGGAAAATGTGGCCGCTTTGCGGGTCGGCGCCTTCCGGGGTTCCGGCATGATTCGTTTGCTCGGAGTAGGAACAGGAGTTGGTTTTGCCAGGCTTCGGGGCAATGGTGCCATAGTTGATGCTGAAAGTGGTGTAGACCGCAGCCCCCCACTCCCAATAGTTTATCCCCATGCCGCTGTTACTGAAGCCGAATTTGCCGGACCACACCGGTGCTATGGAGCTGCAGTTCGATCCCGCGCAAAAGTTTGCAGGGACGGCGAAGGACACTCCCGTGAGCCATACTTCGTCATAATTAAGCGGACTCGTGGTCTTAAACATGTTGCACGACGAATCAAATGTCGTAGTTGTGCAATTGACGCTTGGGGAGAAGGTGACCTGCGCATCCGGAACCGACAGATTGTAGTTATGGCCGTTCGAGGTGAAGCTAATGGTCGAATTCGTGAAGGTGACCGTACCTCCTGAAGAGGGGATTCCACCTGGAGCGAAGATGGCGTTGAACCAGATATAGGAGCCGCTGTTGATATTGGTGCTATTGAAAGTCGTGCTGATAGAGCCGTTCGCCGAGCAGGGCGTCGACTGCACGCAAGGGGTTTGGGCTACTACGCTGTGAGTTTGAGCCTGTATAGATTGGCCCGGCCCCGACGCGCCCGAATTCACGGTGGCGGTCGAAGTTAGATTTATTGTCTGGGGCGGTCCGGCTGCGTAGCCGGCTGCTATGGCGATGGTAGTGGCTCCGCTGTCCAGCCTGTAACTATTCTTCTGGTACCCGGAGTTATTGTATGCGGGAAATGAAGCCAGGCACTGCGACGTAGGGCTGTTAAGGCATGCAGCCAGATTTTGAAGACACGTCGTTGGGTTCGACTGATTCATACATCCACTGGAACCATTCACTGCAGCTTCGACGGGTAAGGTGTCCGGCGGGTCCACGTAACGGATGCCGGACTCCGCCATATAAAACGCTCTCATCGACAGGTTCTCGCCCGCAGGAACGTTGCATGTTGTTGACATTATTGGTGCGACAGCCCCTGCAAGAACTCCGACCACGGTAATGACCACCACCGTTGTCAGGAGCGCTGCGCCTTTACTGCCGGGGTCCGACACCATGCGGCGAATCTTTCGAAAGTGTTTGCTCACACCGCTCATTGTGTCAGTTCCTTGGCATAACGCTCGTGGTGAATGTCAGTGATGTATTGTTCGGCCCTGAGAAAGTTAGAGAGATATTAATTATATTGCTTGTGGCGGACCATGTGGTCTTGGCCGTTCCATTATACGTATCGTAATACGCAAAGCTCAGTGAACTGACGTTATTGGCCAGTACGTAATTGTGGCTGCTGTTATCCGTAAGTATCAGTTGAGAATTGGACAGTGACGCCGTGTAGGTCGAACTGCTTCCCGTATGAGGCGAAGCGAATTGCAGGGAAGACGCGCTGCCGACAATAGAGCTTTGCTGAGAAGCCAGAAGCTCCTTACTCAGCCGAAGCATCCCCAGTTCGGCGCCCTCCACCACGGCCTGCGTGCCTTGGACAGTAATAAAACCTTTGGCCGCCTGCGCCATTCCGATGGCAACCGCCGAAGCAAGGACGCCCAGAATTACCATCGAGGCCACCATTTCCAGAAGCGTAAAGCCGTTGTTGGATTCATGCGCAATAACCGATTTATTCCTTAAATTGTAAACAATGCGCATAGTATCGCTCCAGTAGTCGTATCCTGTATAATGACCTTTAATACTGCATTCGACGTGCTGCAATTAACCGACGTTTCAGTTCCGGAGCTAAGCGATATACATTTATTTGTATTTACCGTATACGATCCATATTTCTTATTATTAATGTTTGATTGCAGGTTAGTAAGGACAGAACTGGTACACGATGGACTGCACGTTCCTATGTTAGCATAATAATCAGATTCAATATTTTCCATGGACTGTTGTAGTGACAATACATTTTGCAGTCGTGAATTTGGATTATCAGGTACGCTATACATATAGGTATATAAAATACTCCCGAATATAGCAATTATGACTATCGATACAATAGTCTCAATAAGAGTGAAGCCTGCTTGCCTTCTGCCGACTGAGATCATGACACTGCGCCCGTAATATTGTTGATCGTAATAATAGTATTGTTTGTTCCTGAGGTTACAGTAACAGTAACGGTACTGGTCCCCGGACTTCCCCACGCATCGAATACAAGAGGACTGGAGCTGGCTGTTACCGTGACGCCGGAGGGCAGAGTGTAGGTCGCCGATCCCACGTAAGGAAAAGTGACTGTGGCCGTATTGTTGTTCGTCTGAAGCGTATACGACGAATTTGAAGTGAAACTGATCCCCCACGAGACGTTGCTCTTCATCGCCATCATTTGTGCGAAATGAATGTGACTCTTTACCATGGCGACCTGAGAAGCCAACTGGCTTTGGCCGGCGACATTTCCGGAACTGGCTATGACAACGGCCGAAACAACTGCAACAACGGCAAGCACTGCGATAATCTCGATCATTGTGTAACCCGCTAGTGCTTTTGCCCTTGCAGCCGTTCGCGCTCTTTGTCGCAAAAAGGTTATCGCGCTCATCTCTCCCCCTAGTGCGTTAATTTCGTCAAGTCCCACATCGGCAAGAAAATCGCCATGGCGAAGAAACCGATGACTGCGGCAAGCCCGACGATGAGAAGAGGCCCGAGCGCCCCGGACAGCTTTCCTATCGCATATGCAACCTCGTCGTCGTAATGGGTCGACACCTCCTTCAGCATTTCGTCGAGATTGCCCGATTCCTCGCCGACTGCAACCATGTTGATCACCATCGGAGTAAAATATTTGGCGTAACCGAGAGGCCCGGCCAGCCCGCGGCCCTCTTCCACCCGTGTCCTGATCTTTTCGAATTCCCGCGCAATCGCCATATTATCCAGTGCCCCGGCCAGCACTCTGAGCCCTTCGAGAACCGGCACGCCGCTGGCCTGGAGAATTGCAAAGATGCTGGCGAACCTGGACATTGCAGCCTTTATGAAAAGAGGACCCAAAACCGGAAGCCTGAGAATCAGGCTATCCCTGAGAAACGAGCCTTTTTCCGTCTTGAGATAACGGGACACGGCGAAGAATAGAGCCGTCAGCCCGATCAGGCCGACATACCAGTATTCGTGGATAAACGCATATAGATCCATACATATGAGGGTCGGGAGAGGGAGCTGCAGACCCGCGCTCTTAAAGACCCCGGCAAACTTGGGTATAACGAATGTCAACAAGACGAAAAACGCGATGCCCAAAGCGACAAGCACCATTATGGGATACTGAAAAGCAGCCATGACATCGGATTTCACTTTTTGTTCGTGCTGAATAATTTTGGTCAGGCGGTCGAGCACCTCCGGGACGGCCCCGCTTGCTTCGCCCGCGCGCACCATGCTGCAATAGAGTGATGAAAAAGTGTCCGGATGTTTCTTGAAAGAATCGTAGAGCGTTGCGCCCTGCTTGATATCATCTCTCATGATCGCCGTGATTTTCTTGAGCTTGGGATTTTCGCTCTGATTCTCCAATACCTGGAGAATCGTTAGCATAGGGACGCCTGCCTTTAGTAAGGTCCTGAATTGCTTGGTAAAAAGTATGAGTTCAGGCATCTTCACCTTGGTGAGCCGATCTTTGAGGCCAACCAGGGAGGAGGACGAAGCGGATTTTCCCGCCGGCGCCACCTTCAAAGGGATAAGCCCCCGAGTCAGCAGCATACTTACCGCAGTATCCGCCGAATCGGCATCCAGCGTTCCACTGGCGTTCGCACCCGCCTCGGTCGTGGCTTGATAAATGAATTCGGGCATATGCCGCCTTTACGTGAGGTTTAGTTGCCGGCCCGGGAAATCGGGCGCTTCAAGTCAAGACCGCTGCTTCCATGTCATTTCTTTGACGACACCTGCGCCTTGAGCGCAGTTTATATCAGATCGCTACTGCAGCCATGGCCTCCTCGAAGGTGGTCAATCCCAGCGCGACTTTGCTTATCGCATCGTCTCTCAAGGTGCGCATTTTCCCCGCCTCCACGGCGGCTCTCGTTATCTCCTGCGCCGGGAGCCTCCTCAAGATCATGTCCTGTATCATCTCGTCATTTAAGAGAATCTCAAAAATGCCTATCCTTCCCTTATAGCCGGTGTTCATACAATTAAAACAGCCCCTGCCATGCATGAAAGAGCCTTTTGGAACGTCTTCCAGGCCAAACCGCTTTACGAGCTCCTCAGGCGGATCGTAGGGCTCCTTGCAGTACGGGCAAACCGTCCTGACCAGGCGTTGGGCAAACGATATGAGAAGAACGGATGCGACAAGAAAAGGCTCCATCCCCATATCCATAAACCTCGTTACGGCCCCGGCGGCATCGTTGGTGTGGACCGTGCTGAGCACCCGGTGACCGGTCATGGCGGCCTGAACGGCAATGCCGGCCGTCTCCGAGTCGCGTATTTCGCCGACCAGGATGATGTCGGGGTCCTGGCGCAGGATTGCCCTTAGTCCACTAGCAAAAGTCATTCCAGCTCTGCGGTTCAGTTGAATTTGACGGATTCTTTCAACCCGGTATTCTACCGGGTCCTCCAGCGTTATTATGTTGACATCCGAGCTGTTGAGCTTTCGAAGGATTGCATAAAGACTGGTGCTCTTGCCGCTCCCTGTGGGACCGGTGCTCAGGATCATCCCGTAAGGCCTTTTGACTCCATTCTCGATCCGTTTCATATCCTCCGGGGACATGCCCAGACGGTCAAGTGAGTAATTGCCGGCGCCCATGTCCAGCAGACGCAGCACCAGGTTTTCTCCGTGAATCGTCGGAAGAGTGGAAGCCCGGATGTTGATTTCTTTATTCTCCATTTTGACGGTGAACCGTCCGTCCTGAGGGATCCTTAGCGTCGCGATATCCATCCCGGCGAGAATTTTTACCCGGGATACGATGGGCATCAGCATGGCTTTGGACGGGGCCGGCATTTCGTGAAGCTTGCCGTCTATCCGGAACCTGACCGAAGAGGAGGCGTGTTCCGGACTGATGTGAATGTCGCTGGCCCCTTCGCGAACCGCCTGAGAGATGATGCTGTTGACAAGACGTATAACCGGGGCCTCATCGGCCATATCCTTGAGTGTGCTGACCTGAAGATCGTGAGCCCCGGCTGCTTCGGCGGTTTCAGTGGGTCCCTCCTCAATCTGCACCTCCTCCATGGTTTCCATCATTTCCCCGAGGCCTTTTTGCATCCCGTATATGCTGTTTCGCAGCTGATTGAGTTCCCTCTCGGTGCAGATCACGGGTTCCACTTCAAGATTGGTCGCCACCTCGATCGCGTCCAGGGCTTCGATATCCATCGGATCCATCATACCGACAGTGAGGAGCCGACCCTTTTTATGCAAAGGAACGCTCTGATGCTTGACCGCCAGGTCGTAAGAAATTATGTCGGCCAACGCTAAGTCCACAGGAAAACGGCCCGGGTTGTATTTATCGATCTCGAGTTGATTGCTCAACGTGTCTATGATCAGCCCTTCGCTGACAATGCCCTGACGAATCAGGTACTGGCCTAGCTTCAAACCGGATCTCGGCAGTTCGGCCAAGGCCGCCTTCAATTGCTCCTCGCGCAGAACCCCGGCTTCCAAGAGCATCTCCCCAAGTTTTTTCTTTTTCTTCAATTTCCACCCCCGGCTTACATATTCCGAGCTTTGAATCTAAAAAATGGATCGATCCGATAGAAGACTATCCTATTTTCAAAAGTGAATCCATAGCCTCTTGAGATATTCGTTTCTTGAACATTGCGCCAATCTCAATAACGCTTGAGTATTTGATAACTCTATTTCTTATACATATTAGCTTTATAACGTTACCAATTGAAAGCTTTTTAATTAGATAAAATTCCTTAGGCACCGTCACAACTGCATTAGGAACAATACATCCAATTCCTTCTAATGATATATCAAGAATCACACTTGGATATTCTACTATTTTATTCTCTTTTTTCATTCCAAACAGCATGGTATTATATACCAGATTTCTGGATGACCGCCTGTTCTCTTTACCTTTATAATCATACGAAATATACCTCAGATCGACCTGATCGCTGTCGTCCGTAGTGCAATACTTACATGCCGCCCCAATAGCCGACAGACATGCTTCATTGAATTTTATGTAGTTTGGATTGGAACACAGCGCCTTTCCCGGCATCTTTTCGGATTCTCCCAAAAAGAAAAGGCAAGCGTCACTGCACAACCGTAGAAAACTGTTTCCGCTGGAGGCGGTCTCCGCCTCACGGCAGATCTCTCCTATCAGGCTTTTGGATTTCATGCTCGTCGAGCTCCACTCAGTTGGTTTTTTATCAGTTTGGATTGATGCCTGCCAATCTACCCCACCGGCTTTTCTAAAACAAGAATGAAAAGCCCGATTAGCGTAAGCACCCTTCCAGGTCAAGTTTAATATTTAGACTATTCTCCATATCTGAGGTTTCAAAAGGCTTCGGCATCAGCAGCGAAAATGCCCGAATCCAACGATGTTTTGACAATCAATAGGTGGCGACCCCGTTGCTTCCGATGGTGGCAAGCTGGTGGACGGCAAAATCGGCGAAATATGCTGTATGGCTGGAGGTGCTGAAAAAAGTATGTAACCCTGCCATTGGCGAAGCGGGAGTAAGAGGGGTCGAGGCCGCAGAACCCCCGGGCAGGTGATGGACGTAATTATAGAGATGAGCACCGCGCCGCCGTTTCCAGGCGGTCCCGGCCATACTAAGTACCCGCTTATATATTTGCACAGTCAAAGAAACGCTCACTATCCGCCCCGTTGTCGTCCAGGTCACGAAGATTTTTGACATTTCCGGCCTGATCGCTTGATAGCGTAAGCCCTAATGATTATGAATAGCGCAACTAAGAGGGGAGAGGCTACCGGCTCCAAATCCATCCGATAAAGAATTAGAAGGCGCTCCTAACAGGTATGAAGGTGAACATTCGCTCCAACTTGCATACAACTTAATGCGTTGTCCAATCGCCAACCGAAAGAATGACTTGAGTCCAACCAATTAAAAGGAAGGCGAGAAGAATGAAAAGAACGCTGGCTATTATGTCCGTTATGGCGTTGTCCTGCACGTTGATCTCAGCCTGTGCTTGCTTCCAGAGTGATTGCCAAAAGTGCACTGAACTCTGTCAGGCGGCGCAGGATAAGGCCAAGGCTACGGAGCAATCCTGCGCTGTCAGTCTAAGAACATGTGAAGGGGCTGCTACGAAAGCCGATAATTCGGCCCGTCGCGCGGAACAAGCAGCTGATAGGGCTGAATCAGTTCTGAAACAGGAAATGAAAAAATAGCACCGAGATCAGAAGAGATCAAGGTTGCGGTGTCTGGCCTTTTTCCTTGGGATTATTGGACATAGCATTATGAAGAGGAGTCTGAAATGTCCATTGGAAAGCGTGTATCAGCTGAATTCATCGGCACTTTTTGGCTGGTTTTTGGTGGTTGTGGAAGCGCAGTGCTTGCGGCTGCATTTCCCAAGGTCGGCATCGGATTGCTCGGAGTTGCTTTTGCTTTTGGCCTTACGGTTCTAACAATGGCTTATGCTATCGGACACATCTCCGGCTGTCATCTCAACCCCGCCGTTTCCTTCGGTCTATGGGCCGGCAAGCGTTTCCCGGCTTCGGACCTGTTGCCCTATATCCTGGCTCAGGTGGCGGGGGCGGTTCTTGCCGCCTCGGTGCTTTACCTGATTGCAAGTGGAAAACAGGACTTCAATCTCAGCAGCGGGTTTGCGGCCAACGGTTATGGTGAACATTCTCCAGGAGGTTACCCTTTGCTTTCCGGCCTTGTCGCCGAAATCGTGCTGACGTTTATGTTTTTGATAATCATCATGGGGTCTACGCATGGAAATGCGCCCCGAGGCTTCGCGCCAATCGCCATCGGATTGGGTCTCACTCTCATTCATCTGATCGGGATCCCCGTAACCAACGTTTCGGTCAACCCGGCTCGAAGCACCGGCCCGGCTCTGTTCGTAGGAGGATGGGCACTCATGCAGCTATGGCTCTTCTGGCTGGCGCCTCTAATCGGTGGGGCTCTAGGTGGACTGGTGTATCGGATCTTAGCACCGGATACAGTGGTCGAACCTGCCGTGACCGGGGACTGAATGTGATCCGAGGCCGGTTGTCAGATTAGGAAGAAGGACGTTCCAGAATTTTGCTACGTAGAATTATTCAAAGGCAGAGGGGCTGTCGCATAGACTCTTCCAATGCCATAGACCCTTACGGAGTTTGGAATTATCTTTGCACATACACTGTCCGAAAAATCAATGAAAGGTGGGATATGAAAAAAATTGCCTTTATTTTTATGATAGCAATCTCGCTGGCTGGAGGAGCAGTCGCCGCGCTTTCTTCACCTTCTTATGCTCAGGTCTATGAGTATCCTCCCCCGCCTCCCGAACCGTATGCGTCACCTTGGGTGGGGCCTGATACGCCGTGGGTCTATTACAACGGTGATTGGTTTCTAAATGGAATTCTGTACTACTTCTTCGGGCCTACTTACGGTTGGGCTCCATATTACTCTTATGCTCCCGGCTATATTGTCAGACCCAAAACCTGGTATGGTTCGAAATGGTCGTCCTGGTATAAAGGGCGGCCTCAAGTTCGGCAGAGTTTTGTGAAGCAGTATCCTCATTACAGTCAACATCAGCAAGGGAAGATTTATTCCCAGAAATTTTATGAGCAACACCATAGCGGCCAGGGCGGTGGGTGGCAGAAAGGATTCCAGGGCCACCCGGCTGCGGCGCCCCATCACGAAGGACACTAGGGCTTTAAAGTGACGCCGACGTGGGTTGGAGAGTCTCCTGCTCAGAATGCCTCCTCTCATTACTCAGCCCATGCAATGCAAAAATGCAGGGTAGCCAAATACGGGCCTGAGACTCTTGACCGGATTATCCAAACCCCCGGGACGATACGTAATGTGCTTATCTCCCTGCTTCAGCAGTTCAGACAAACTGCAATTCTGCTTTGTCATGATTATGTTTTACCTACAGCCGTCAGGTGAGGAAAAGTTCGCCTGCGCCGGCTTACGGCTGGACTGAAGCTAAAGGAGGTAACCGGAAAATGGCCGCTCTAACAGGCGCTCAATTAACTCAAAGCGTCAGGGATAAAAAGGAAGAACTGAGGAAAGTGTGTGAAAGGATCGATGAGGCTACTGCTTCCCGGGCGCCATCGGGGAGATGGTCTCCCAAAGAAATTCTCTCTCACCTTTGCGGACATGAAGGATCTGGCTATCTTGCCATCCTTAAAGCTTATCTGGTCAGGGAGACGCCAAGAATAGACATCGATCCGGGGAACTCATTTTATTCCGAAAAGCGCGCGCGGATGAGCTTTGAAGAACTCCTCTCGGAGGTGGAAAGAGAATACGACGAAATATGCGCGTTTGCCGAGGGCCTGTCGGCGGAGCAACTTGATCGTAAGGCGCACATTCCCCAGCTAAAAGATTCGCCCATGGGAGAATATCCGACACTGGAAAGCATGATCCACGGGCTGGGAAATTTCCATCTCCAGTTTCACATCGACCATATGCGCGAAATATTGAAAGCCCTCTCAGACGGGCAAAAATGACTCTCTCCGGTCATTCTCCACAGACGGGAGCGCCGGCGGTTCTTTCGAGTTCGGAAACGGTCCTTTCGAATTCATCGAGGAGAAATCCCCTTGCGCCGGCACTTCGGAACACCTCTGCCAGAGAACGGAAGAACCAAAGCTGGTCCTGTTTGCCTGCGTTGAAACGTCCCCAGACAGACTCGCCTGCCTGCCGGTAATCAGCCAGGATCGAGCGTGCATTGTCAAGCTTGTCGGCTAAAGCGACTCGCAGCCCCGACTGCCCCTCCACCGCCAGGCGTTGGAGAAACGCGCTTTTGCGCTGCCTCCAGGGCGGCTTCGGACCGCCTTTGTAGTCCATCGGCGTGTCGGTACACATATCGACGATCGCCAGGACTTTGTCTCCAAAACGCTTTGCGATAATTTCCCTGCCGGTTTCAGCCGGGTGGTCTTCAAGCGCATCGTGGAGAAGCGCTGCGACCGCTTCGTCTTCTGTCCCGCCGTCCAACAGCACCAGGGCGCACACGCCGAGAAGGTGCGCCGCATATGGAATCGACGTTCCTTTCTTCACATCGGTCCCGTGAAGGCGCACGGCATAGTCGAGCGCGTCGAGAAACCGTGGGGTTGCCGCAGAGTTTGCCTGGCTCATCATTCACCTCGCTTTGCTTTTTAAATATACCGGATGCCGGGCAAGTTAAAGAAAAATTAACCCCGATGCAGGGGATATGGTGCGGCATTGACATCACCGGTCGAGTTAATTATCCATTATTATCTATTCAAAGGTCGACGGGGTCGTAGCGCCCGTTGGAAACGGCCTTGATTATCTGGCAGCACTGATTTATTCAGGAGGAACCGATGAGTATTTCCCCTTATGCCGGCAAGCCTGCGGAACAGAGCATGTTAACCGACATTCCCCGCCTTCTTACCGCCTACTATGTCAATCGTCCCGATCCGGCTATCCCCGAACAGCGTGTGGTATTCGGCACCTCCGGACACCGCGGTTCGTCGCTCGACAACGCTTTTAACGAGTGGCACATCCTGGCGATAAGCCAGGCTATTTGTATGTACCGCCGGCAGCAGGGAATCGACGGGCCGCTGTTCATGGGCATCGATACGCACGCGCTCTCGGAACCTGCGCTTGCCAGCGCCATGGAGGTGCTGGCGGCTAACAGCGTCAACGTAATGCTGGATGCGGCGAATGGTTATACGCCGACCCCGGTGATCTCACATGCGATTCTGACGTATAACCGGGGTCGCCGCCACGGACTAGCCGACGGCATCGTTATCACTCCGTCCCACAATCCGCCTCGCTATGGCGGCTTCAAATACGATCCGCCTCACGGCGGACCTGCGGATACCGGCGTGACTCAGTGGATTGAACAACGAGCCAATGCCATCATGGCTGACGGACTGCAGGGTGTAGCGAGAGTCCCTTTTGAACGCGCCATCAAATCAGACACCACCCATAAGCATAACTACCTTGAGTCCTATGTGGACGATCTTCCCTCGGTGATCGATATGCAGGCCATTCGAGAGAGCAGGCTCCACCTGGGAGTTGACCCTCTCGGCGGCGCCAGCGTGGCATACTACGATGCTATTGCCGAACGTCATCACCTGAACCTCGAAGTCGTGAATCACACTGTCGACCCTACGTTCAGGTTCATGTCCATTGATTGGGACGGTCAAATTCGCATGGATCCGTCTTCACCTTACGCAATGGCGCGGCTGATCGATCTCAAAGACCGGTTCGCGGTCGCTTTCGGCAGCGACACAGATGCTGATCGCCATGGGATCGTGTGCCACGGCCAGGGATTGCTGCCTCCCAACAACTACCTGGCCGTCGCTATAGCCTACCTCTTCGCCAACCGTCCCCAGTGGCCTGCAACGGTTGCGATCGGCAAGACCCTGGTGAGCAGCAGCATGATTGACAAGGTGGCAGCCCGTATGAACCGAAAGCTGGTCGAAGTTCCGGTGGGTTTCAAGTGGTTTGTGGAAGGGCTCCTCGATGGGTCCCTGGGGTTCGGCGGCGAGGAAAGCGCCGGGGCGACCTTCTTGCGGCGGGACGGCTCAGCCTGGACAACGGACAAGGATGGCATAATACCCTGTCTGCTTGCCGCGGAGATAACCGCCCGAGCAGGCAAGGACCCCGGCGAGCACTATCGGGAGCTGACGGTCGAGTTCGGAACGGCGCGCTACACACGCATTGACGCCCCGGCCACCCCCGAGCAGAAAGCCATGCTCGCAAAATTGTCCCCTGACGCCGTCAAGGAGTCCAACCTGGCGGGCGATCCCATCACCGCCAAGCTCACCAGCGCCCCTGGCAACAACGCCCCCATCGGAGGGATCAAGGTGATTGCCGCCAATGGGTGGTTCGCTGCACGCCCATCGGGCACGGAGGACATCTACAAGATTTACGCCGAGAGCTTCAAGGATGAGGATCACCTGGACGCCATTGTGCGCGAGGCGCAGCAGATCGTGAACAATGCCCTGGGTTAGGACGCCGGGGCTAGACGCGGATTTTCTTCCGTACCACATGATCCATTATTTTTTGCCGCTCGATCAAGGGTCGAAGCGATCCACGAACGGATATTTTCGCAACTGCGTCGACAATCTTTTAAAGTTCGACGCCGTACTAAGTTCAAGATTAAAGTAATGGAAAAGAGCGGGGGAATGATTCCACTCCCGCGAAACGCGGGATGAGCCCGCGCAGCGGCGAGGGGGTGGGGGGGGGCCGGCTCCCCACTCTTTTTGGCGTCTTTTTGTATTCACTTGAACTCGGTAGCAATTCTTTTCATCTTCCTTTTCCCGATCTTTGTCCGCTCAAGCGTGATGCCGGCCGGGAAACGAGTTCAGCGCAAACGCCGCGGCGCCGACAACCCCGGCGTCGCCTCCCAGTTTTGCTTTCAAAACCTTCAGCCGTTTCGTGGCTGCCCTTAGAGCTCGTTGGCGGACCCCCTCTCGAATAAGTTCGATCAACTTGGGGTAACCTTCGATCACTCCTCCGCCCAGAATGAGCCGGCAGGGATTGAACGCATTTACTATTCCAACAGAAGCCGCTACAAGCGCTTCGGACGCACGGTCCATTATCCTTTTGGAGAGCGGGTCTCCTTCAAGAAGGGCCTGGACGACCGTCCAAGCCGTAATCGCTTCCCTGCGGCCACTCGCCAGCCGCAGCAGCACCTCTGCTTCGCGCGGGCTGGAACCGACGGCTTCCTGAGCGTGTTTCGCAATGGCCCATCCGCCTGCAATCGCTTCGAGGCAGCCCGAACTCCCGCAATTGCACTTGGGTCCGTTGAGGTCCACCGGCATATGCCCGATTTCACCAAAGGTGTTGTTACATCCTCCCGGTATCCGTCCCCCGATAACTGCTCCGCCCCCGATCCCGGTGCCGACGAAAACTGCCACCATGTCATCTGTTCCCTTACCCGCACCGAAAAGCCATTCTCCCCAGCAGGCTGCCCTCACGTCATTGGTGATTGCTACAGGAAGGTTCAGAGTGTTGCTCAGGTCGGACTTCAGCGGCTTGTTTCTCCAATGAAGGTTTGGCGCAAAGGCCACGACTCCTGTTTGGTGTTCCACCTGGCCCGCGATTCCGATTCCAATGCCGGCGGGCCGGGAACCGGTCTCGTCCAGGATCTGACTGACTGCCGTTATGATGAGATCTTTTACAGCGGTATATCCCTTTTTTGCTTCCGTTGGCCGCCGGACCCTTTTTTTCACTCTGCCCTGCGAATCCACCAATGCGACTTCGATCTTCGTTCCCCCGAGATCGACGCCGATTGCCGTTCGGTAATTCTGCGAAGCATGACTTGACATTTGCTCGTCTCCTATCTTTTAATTGTCGTTACATGATGGCGATCATCGTCGACCCAAGGCAGCCGATCACGGAATGCACCTATTATAGTAGCGCCCGCTCAACCCGGTTATTTTTAAAATAAACGTTCGCACCAACGACGAAGATTCGATGATTGCAAGGCAAACCAACGACCTTATCCTTGAAAAAGATGAGGAGCCAAAACAACGAGGAGATCATTATGGTTGAATCACCTGTTTTCCAATCAGGGCCCGCGGAAGGCCCGCTGGATTCAGAGGAACTTCGAAAGATAGACGCTTATTGGCGCGCCAGCCTTTACCTCTGCGCAGGCATGATCTTTCTGTGGGACAATCCGCTGCTTAGAGAGCCCTTAAAGATGGAGCACATAAAGAAGCGCCTCCTGGGGCATTGGGGATCGGACGCCGGTCAGTCTTTTATCTGGGCGCACCTGAACCGGCTCATAAAAAAATATGACCTGAACGTGATTTTCATCTCGGGTCCGGGTCACGGCGCCCCGGCCACCCTCTCCAACGCATACCTTGAAGGGACCTATTCGGAGGTCTACCACGACAAGGGCGAAGACGAAGAAGGAATGCGCAAGTTCTTCAAAGAGTTCTCCTTTCCCGGTGGCATCGGCAGCCATTGCACCCCTGAGACCCCCGGTTCGATTCATGAAGGCGGCGAGTTGGGTTACAGCTTGTCTCATGCCTTCGGGGCAGCTTTCGATAATCCGGATCTGATCGTCGCCGCCATGGTGGGCGACGGGGAGGCTGAGACCGGCCCGCTGGCTACCGCCTGGCACTCCAACAAATTTCTTAACCCCATTCACGACGGAGCAGTGCTGCCCATTCTGCATTTGAACGGTTACAAAATCGCCAATCCAACCGTATTGGCCCGAATACCACACAGGCAACTGGAGAGCCTGTTTATCGGCTACGGCTATAAACCCTATTTTGTCGAAGGCTCGGACCCTCAAGTCATGCACCAGTTGATGGCTCGCACCCTGGAAACTGTAATCACCGACATCAGGCAGATCCAGAGCGAAGCCCGAACCAAAGGGATATCTAAATGTCCCGAGTGGCCTATGATTGTGCTGCGCACCCCAAAAGGCTGGACAGGTCCCAAGGAAGTGGACGGGCACAAAGTGGAGGGCTTCTGGCGCTCCCACCAGGTGCCGTTCCAAATCCAGGAAAACCCTGCGCACCTGAAGCTTTTGGAAGAATGGATGCGGAGCTATAAGCCCGAAGAATTGTTTCAAGAAGATGGAAAACTGACCCGGGAGCTGAAGGCCCTGGCCCCCTCCGGCTCCCGTCGAATCAGCGCCAATCCCGTTGCCAACGGCGGCGTTGTACGCAAAGCACTGCGCCTGCCCGATTTCCGCAGCTATGCCGTGGAAGTCGACAAGCCGGGCAGCACCGTGGTCGAAAACACTCACGTTCTTGGCGTCTACCTGCGCGATGTAATGCGCGGCAATATGGATAACTTCAGGGTATTCGGCCCCGATGAAACGGCGTCCAACCGCCTGACCGCAATCTATGAAGTCACCAAGAAAACCTGGATGGCGGAAATCAAGCCCGAGGACTCGGACGGAAGCGAACTGTCACCTGAGGGCCGTGTAATGGAAATGCTCAGCGAGCATACCCTGGAAGGCTGGTTGGAAGGCTACCTGCTGAGCGGACGCCACGGTTTCCTGGCTACCTATGAAGCCTTTGTCCATGTGATTGACTCCATGTTCAACCAACACGCCAAGTGGTTGGAGAAGAGCCGGGACGTCCCCTGGCGAATTCCCGTTTCCTCGCTTAACATACTGATCACTTCCCTCGTCTGGCGCCAGGATCACAACGGCTTCAGCCACCAGGACCCCGGATTCCTCGATGTGGTTACCAACAAGAGTGCTGAAGTGGCCCGTATATATCTGCCCCCAGATGCCAACTGCCTGCTGTCGGTGGCCGACCACTGTCTGCGAAGCACGAACTATGTAAACGTCATCGTTTCGGATAAACAGTTTCATTTACAATACCTGACAATGGACCAGGCCATCCTGCACTGCTCCAAGGGCATCGGCATCTGGGACTGGGCCGGCAACGACCAGGGGAGTGAGCCTGATGTGGTGGTGGCCTGCGCGGGCGATATCCCCACCCTGGAGGCGCTGGCGGCGACTGCGCTGCTCAGGGAGAACTTCCCGGACCTCAAAATCCGGTTCATCAACGTCGTCGACCTGTTCAAGCTCGAACCGCAGTCCGAGCATCTCCACGGTCTGTCCGACCGTGACTTTGACAGCCTGTTTACTACGAACGTACCGGTCATTTTCAATTTCCACGGCTATCCATGGCTCATCCACAAGCTCGCCTACCGCCGCGCCAATCATTCGAACTTTCACGTTCGCGGCTACAAGGAACGCGGTAATATCAATTCACCCCTCGAACTCGCCATAGAGAACCAGATAGATCGTTTCAACCTGGCGATTGACGTGATCGACCGGGTCCCCAAACTCAGGGTTGTCGGGGCTCATTTCAAGCAATGGTTGAAGGATCAGATTATCGAGAACACCAATCATGCCCACGAATACGGCATGGATAAGCCTGAGTTTACCAATTGGAGATGGCCGTATTAGACTGATAGAGGCAAATCGGATGGCGTCGCGAAAAGAAGTATTGTTCCTTTTTGACGTGGATAATACCCTGCTCGATAATGACCGCGTGGAGATCGACCTAAGAGCATATCTCGAACGCGAGCTCGGGCCCGAAAGCCGGGACCGTTACTGGGAAATATTCGAAGAGTTGCGGACCGAGCTGGGTTACACCGATTACCTGGGCGCTTTGCAGCGCTACCGCCTCCAAGACCTCTGCGACCCGCGAGTGCTGACGATTTCTTCTTTTCTGGTGGATTATCCGTTCGCGAACAGACTCTATCCAGGTTCGCTCGATGCCCTTAATCACGTTCGCCCCCGGGGACCCACGGTCATCCTGTCGGATGGCGATGTGGTCTTTCAGCCGCGCAAAGTTCAACGGTCCGGTCTGTGGGAGGCGGTCGAGGGCCGAGTGCTGATCTATATTCACAAAGAACAGATGCTGGACGATGTGGAACGCCTCTACCCGGCCCGGCATTACGTTATGGTGGACGACAAACTGCGAATTCTTACGGCCATGAAGAAGATTTGGGGAGACCGGTTGACGACCGTATGGCCGCGCCAGGGGCATTACGCTCTCGATCCCGAAGCGACGGCCGCCTATCCTCCTGCCGATCTTACGATTGAGCGCATCGGAGATCTTCTTGACTGGGAATTATCAGCATTGCTCCGCGCCGGAAAAGGTCACAAGTGAGCGCTGTCCCGCGACGCACGGAACAGGCCTGGCCGATATGGCCCAAGAACCTGATCTCACTGCCGAGGGAATCCGTCTCGCTGAAGATGCCGGGCGTCGGAAGAACTGGAAGAGGTGGGGTCCTTACCTCCCTGAGAGGCAGTGGGGGACCGTGCGGGAAGACTACTCCGCTGACGGCGACGCATGGGGGTATTTCCCGCACGACCATGCAAGGAGTCGTGCGTACCGCTGGGGCGAGGACGGCCTGCTCGGCATAACGGACCGTGAAGGACGTCTTTGCCTTGCCGTAGCCCTTTGGAACGGACGCGACCCTATTCTCAAGGAGCGTCTGTTCGGAGTGACCAATAAGGAGGGCAATCACGGCGAGGACGTAAAGGAATGCTATTTTTACCTCGACTCAAGCCCGACTCACTCGTATTTCAAAGCTCTCTACAAGTACCCTCAGAATCAATTCCCTTACGCGCTGCTTGTTTCCGAAAGCCGCAAGAGGGGCCTGGAAGAATCCGAATTCGAACTGATGGACACGCATATTTTCGAAGAAAATCGCTACTTTGATGTTTTAGCTGAGTATTGCAAGGAATCTCCCGACGATATTCTCATCCGGTTCACGGTGGCCAACCGCGGCCCTGAAACCGCGATACTCCACATCCTGCCGACCCTTTGGTTTCGCAATACATGGGCTTGGGGGCGCGCCGGAGAAGCCTACTGGCCAAAGCCGAACATCCATGAAGTGCGAGCCGGCATGCTGTTGAGCGAGCATGCTTCGCTCGGACGCTTCCACTTGGCCGTTGCGCCCGGACCCGACGGAAAACTCCCGCGTTTCCTTTTCACGGAAAACGAAACAAACTTCACAAGACTCTACGGTGTTCCGAATTTGAGTCCATATGTCAAAGACGCTTTCCACGAATACGTCATCCAGGGGCGTGAGGAAGCAGTGAATCCGGCAAATAGAGGCACCAAGGCCGCAGCTCATTATGTTCTTGAAATTCCGGGAGGCTCGGAACAGGTCATAAAACTTCGTCTTTTCGCTGAGACACAGGCGCCCGTCGAAAAGATATTCGGGCAGGAGTTTGAAAACACGTTTCGCAGGCGAATCGAAGAGACCGAGAAATTCTACGATACGATAGACCCGGGGAGCTGCCGGGATGAAGAACGCAAGATCTTGCGCCAGGCTTATTCGGGTCTTTTGTGGTCAAAGCAGTTTTATCATTACAGTGTTAAAGACTGGCTCGATGGCGATCCCACCGCCCCGTTCCCGCCGGAAGACAGGAGATACATCCGCAACAAAGACTGGCTTCATCTTTACAACCGGGATGTGCTCTCGATTCCCGACAAGTGGGAGTATCCCTGGTACGCCACCTGGGACCTTGCGTTTCAGATGCTCCCGATGGCCGAACTGGATCGATATTTTGCAAAGGACCAGATCGTTTTGCTTCTGCGCGAGTGGTATATGCATCCCAACGGGCAGTTGCCGGCCTACGAGTGGGACTTCAACGATGTAAGCCCGCCCGTATTGGCCTGGGCAGCCTGGCGGGTTTACAAAATCACGGCCCCGCGCGGCGAACGCGACCTTCATTTCTTAGCGAGAATTTTCAACAAGCTCGTTCTCAATTTTACCTGGTGGGTGAACAGGAAGGACCTCGACGGGGAAAACCTTTTTACAGGGGGCTTCCTGGGGCTCGATAACATAGGGGTCTTCGACCGCTCTCGTCCGCTCCCGACCGGGGGACACCTGGAACAGGCCGACGGCACCGCGTGGATGGCCTTCTATTGCGCCACCATGTTGTCCATGGCGCTCGAGTTAGCCGAATGGGAGCCGAGTTACGAAGATATGGCGTCGAAATTCTTCGAACATTTCATAGCTATTGCCGACTCGATAAACAATTTCAAAGGGACCGGCCTTTGGGATGACGAGGATGGATTTTACTACGACCATCTTCATCACGACGGAGAATTCATCCCCATGCGAATCCGCTCGTTGGTCGGCATCATCGCGCTCCTCGCCGTTGAGGTGATCGAAGATAAAGTGGTTCAGAAACTGCCCGCCTTCCTCAAGCGAATGAACTGGTTTCTGGAAAATCGCAAAGATCTCGCCGGTATATCGGCATGTATGGCAAAGCAGGAAGCGGAACTGGGACACCGTTATCGATTGATTTCCATCCCCTCTCGCGAGCGGCTCGTTCGAGCGCTTCGACATCTGCTGGACGAAGATGAATTTTTGTCTCCCTACGGAATCCGGTCGCTCTCCAAAGCACACGGGAAAAAGCCTTTCAGGTTCAAGTCACGGGATAACCTGCTGGAAGTCGGATATGTCCCCGGAGAATCGGACTCCAATCTGTTTGGCGGGAACTCGAACTGGCGCGGCCCGATCTGGTTTCCGATCAATTATCTGCTCATCGAGGCGCTGGAACGGTATCACCACTTCTATGGCGATACTTTGCTCGTGGAATTTCCTACCGGTTCCGGTGAGTGGATCAACCTGGACGCGGTGGCCAAAGAACTTACCAGGCGACTTGTCGGTATCTTTCTGCCCGCTTCGGACGGCAGCCGTCCCTGGCACGGAGATCAGCGAAAGTTCGCCGAAGACCCCCACTGGCGCGATCTCATACTTTTTTACGAGTATTTTCACGGTGACACGGGGCGCGGCCTCGGGGCTAGCCACCAGACCGGCTGGACAGCCCTGATTACAAGAAGCATAAAGGACCTCGCCGGAAGAGAAAAAAGAAAATCCCCCTAAGGTAAACCCTGTAAACCTGAATGCTTTTCGACTGTCCCCTTCGACGCCAGGGTTAAGACGCCAGCCAATGACTTCTGAGCGTGTCGGAATTGCTTCCGGACGCCCCTCATCGAACCGTTTTGACTGTAGTTTTCGCGTTATTTAACAAAAACATCATATTTGACAAAAAGCATATCTTATTTCATGAATTATAAAATGCCGTTTTACTATCTATCTATAAATACTACACAATTATGCTGGCATAGATATGGCTCCGGTTCAGATCGAAGTCGCGAACAAAAAACACATTTCAGGAGGTGACTTATGTTGGTGAAGACTGCGGTGCTCGGCGTTTTAGTTATCTTTCTGACGGCTTCGGCAGCCTGGCCGTTTGGCGCGGGCGCCGGTACGGCAGTCTCCATTGACGTGCTTATGCCCTCTCCGCCGCAAGGGTTAAAGGCGATCGCCGGAAACGGCATGGCCACAGTGGACTTTACGCCTCCCAAATCAGAAGGCGACAGTCCAGTATTATACTATACGGTTAGGTCACATCCGGGCCGCATCACGGCAAAAGGAACCAAAAGCCCGATAGTCATGAAAGGGCTGACCAACGGAACGGCATATACATTTACGGTGACTGCCACCAATTCCATCGGTACCGGCCTGCCCTCTTCGCCTTCCAATAGCGTCACCCCCGGTGAAAAGTAAAGTGCCAGGAGGCAAAGTACGGCAGGAGCTGCTTCTAAGAGCGCGTAAGAATCATCGTGTCACTCAAGGAGATGTTATGGATTGGAGAGAAGAATACAATAAGAGGCTCGTTTCCCTTGAAGAGGCTGCCCAAAGGATTCAACGCGGAGATTTCATCATAACCGCCCTGGGAATCGGAGCCTGTTCGCCCGATTTCATTCATGCCATCCTGGACCGCTGGGAAGAATTACTCGATGTGATTATCCTGGATACTATCCCAATCCGTCCGTGCAGACTTTACGATGTCGAATTCATGCTGAAACTGCGGGGTCACATCGACTACGCCCACGCCTTCGGAATGCCCCTTCATAGAAAACTGCTCGAGACTCGGCTGCCGGACTTTTACGTCTCTCAAACCTATGACTGCGGAGAGCGTTGTGCGGAGTGGGCCGATGTCTTCGCTTGTCAGGTGACTCCCCCGAACGAGCACGGCTGGCTGAACCTCGGGTTGACCAATTTCTACTCTCTGGAAGCAATTCGGGCAGGCCGGGCTTCCGGAAAACAGCGCCTTGCCATTGCAGAAATCAACGACCAAATGCCGGTGATTTTCGGTGACAACTGGCTGCACGTAACCGAATTCGACGCTCTATTCGAAAACTCGCAGCCCATTCCCACATTGAAGCGTTCAGTACCGGGCGAGAGGGAAAAAAGAATCGGGGAGTACGTTCTTGAGCTGATCAAAGACGGCGACACCATACAAATGGGCATAGGCTCCATCCCGGAAGCGGTAGTAGCCGGAATGGACGGGAAACATGACATCGGAGTGCATACGGAGATGTTTCCCGTAGGTTTACCTCAACTTGTCGAAAAAGGCATAATAACCAATGCCAGAAAGCCCTTCCACAAAGGCGCCACGGTGGCAACCTTCTGTGTCGGCGATCAAAGCATGTATGAATTTGTAAACAAGAATCCTACTTGCCAGTTCTTCCCTGGCGGATACACCAATAATCCCACTTTTTTAGCGCAATTTCCCAATCTCGTATCGATCAATATGGCTCTGATGGTTGATTTTAGCGGGCAGATATGTTCGGAGGGCATCGGGCATCGGATGGTCAGCGGATCGGGCGGGCAGCTCGATTTTCAATTCGGCGCCTTTCATTCCAAGGGCGGGCGCGCCATAACGGTCATGACCTCTTCGCGGACCGCTAAGGACGGAAGCCTCATATCATCCATTGTGCCGGAAATGCCCCCCGGTTCTCCAATTACCGTCCCCAGGTCTTATGCCCACTATGTTGTGACAGAGTACGGGATCGCCGACCTCAGGTACAAATCCAGAAGGCAGCGTGCAGAAGAATTGATCAACATCTCCCATCCGGACCTCAGGGGAGAGTTGAGGCAGGCTCTGCGGAAGAATTTCTACTACAATGGAGAATATTGATCGCCGCAGACAAAGCTTAGATCCGCGCAACAATCACAAGCACTCACACTTGCCGGCTTATCAGAACAACCGGATGAAGAGACTAACCTACTCATGAAAGGAGAAACACATGGAATTCGAACTATCTGAGGAACTTCGGATGATCAAACAGGAAGCTTACAAGTTTGCCGTGCGGGAATTCACTCCCATCGCAAAAGAATGCGACCGTGAAGAGAAGTATCCGAAACATGTATGGAAAAGCGCTTGTGAGAATGGGTTCATCGGGGCCTGGATTCCCGAGCAATATGGAGGGACCGGTGCAGGATTTCTTGCCAACTTGCTCATCACCGAGCAGTTCGCACGGGTTGACCTGGGGATCAGCCTCATCATTGCGTCCGTTTTCGGGGCTGAAAACATCTATATTCACGGATCGGAAGAGCAAAAAAAGTTCTACCTCCCGAAGCTTGTTGCGGGCGAAATAATTTTCGCCGGGGCATACACCGAGCCCAACGCAGGGACGGACGTTGCGGCAGTAAAGACCCGTGCGGTACGTGACGGGAACGAATATGTGCTCAACGGCAGCAAGACGTTCATCACCAACGGCACCATTTGCGATTACATGGTGGCTCTGTGTGTAACCAATCCCGATGCCCAGCGCCACAACCGCCTCAGTATGCTGATAGTGGACGCCAACTCGCCGGGCGTCACCAAGATCAAAATTCACGGGAAATTAGGGATTAGGGCAAGCGATACCGCTGAAATCGTGTTTGAAGACGTGCGTGTGCCCGTGGAGAACCTGATCGGAAAGGAAGGGCGGGGCTTTTACCAGGTGATGGATTTTTTCAACACCACCCGCACGATGGTTGCAGGCCAGGGAGTCGGGCTGGCCCAGGGCGCCTTGGATAAGGCAGCACGCTACGTACAGGAGAGGACGGCCTTCGGCCAGCCCCTCGCCAATTTCCAGGCAGTCCAGGTCATATTGGGTGAGATGGCCACTCGGGTCGAGCTTGCGCGCCAACTCTCTTACAAGGCTGCCTGGCAGGTAGACCAGGGGAAAACAGATCCGAAAATAAGCGCCATGGCGAAATTCTATGCGGGCGAAACTGCCGTATGGGTTGCGGACAAGGCCTTACAGCTCCATGGAGGATACGGCTATATCGATGAATACGACGTGCAGCGCTTCTACAGGGATGCCAAGATTCTTGAGATCTATGAGGGTGTCAAAGAAGCGGAGAAGCTCACCATAGCCAGGCACGTTCTCTCTGAATACGCACAATAGATTTCAGACAGACTCTATAGGAGGGCAAGATGAAAGACGTCGTTATCGTTTCAGGCTGCCGCACAGCGATCGGGGCCTTTGGCGGAACCCTGCGCGATCTGAACGCGGCAATACTCGCAAGCATAACTATGAAAGAGGCGGTGAAGAGGGCAGGTAACGATCCGCAATTGATCGATGACGTGCGCTACGGTTGCTGTGTAGAGCCTGAAGGCAGTCTGAACACGGCCCGCGTAGGCGCGCTGATGGCCGGCATTCCGGTAACGGTTCCCGCTGCTACCGTTAACCGCGTCTGCATCTCCGGGATGGAAGCCGTGCTTTCGGGAGCGGCAATGATCCAGGCGGGAATGGCCGACGTGATTTTGGCCGGAGGCGTCGAGCACATGTCGGGAGTCGGATACACCATACCCAACGCCCGATGGGGATGCCGCATTCAGGACCAGGAAATGATTGACAGGATGATTCGCGGGCTCCATTGCGGATCATACCTTTTGCCCCTGTCCGCCGATGCCCCCCTGGATATAAATCAGGCTCCTGCAAGCTTTTTCCTGGGCAAACCCTACATCATGGGCCACACGGCGGAGTTTGTGGCCCAGAAGCTGGGCATCAGCCGGGAAGAAATGGATGAAGTGGCCCTGCGCAGCCATAATAACGTCGAACGAGCTACAAACGCGGGCTTATTCAAAGAAGAGATCGTAGCGATAGAGGCGCCGCAGCCCAAGAAAGCTCCGCTCATTTTCGAGAAAGATGAACATTTCCGGCCCGGTATGACCATTGAGCAACTGCAGAAGTTGCCCCCGGCCTTCGTTCCCAAAATCGGGAAAGTGACGGCAGGCAACGCGAGCGGCGTCAATGACGGATCTTCGGGGATGGTTATCATGTCGGCCGACAAAGCAAAGGAGCTTAACGTCACTCCGATTGCAAGGATCAAGGCCGTGGGAAGAGGCGCCTGTCATCCGGCCGTCATGGGTCTTTCGCCCGTGCCGGCAGTCGAAGATCTTTCAGCAAGAAGCGGTCTCAAAATCGCTGATTTCGAGCTGATAGAGGTGAACGAGGCTTTTGCCGCTCAGTACATCAGTTGCGAACGGGAACTCGGTCTAAACCGGGAAATCACCAATGTAAACGGCTCGGGAATCGGCTTGGGGCACCCGGTTGGGTCCACCGGCTGCCGGATTATGGTCACTTTGATCCATGCCATGAAGAAGCGGGGCAACACCCTCGGGCTTGCCACCCTTTGCGGCGGGGGCGGAGTGGCTATGGCCTGCGCACTGGAGATGCTCTAACGCGGGTTTCCGAAATAAGGGTGCTTATTCTTCACTGGAGGTCCTACCATGAGCAGTGGAACGATTTATAAGCTGGAGAAAGTGGGCGACATTGGAGTCGTAACAATCGACCAGACAGGCAAGGTCATGAACACCTGGAATGGCGAGTCCATCAGGGAATTCGGGAAAATACTGGATGAGTTGGAAAAAGATGCCGGCCTGAAAGGGTTGGTTTTCATTTCCGGAAAGCAGGGAAACTTTCATGCCGGCGCGGACCTCGACATGCTTCTTGGAATGAAGAGCAGAACCGGCACATCGACCGTCTTGGATGGCCTTCACGATGTACTAAACCGCGTCAACAGGCTACCGTTTCCGACGCTGGCCGCCATCGATGGACATTGCCTGGGGGGTGGCCTGGAATTTGCCTTGGCGTGCACAGCCCGGATCGCGAGAGATTCGAAATCCACTCAACTGGGACTTCCGGAGTGCGGTCTGGGAATCTTTCCGGGGGGTGGAGGCACCCAGCGGCTGCCTCGCCTGATTGGAGATCCTGCTTTCGAGCTGATCGCGAAAGGGACTGCCTACCCCGCATCCAAAGCGCTCGAACTCGGTGTAATCGACAGGATAGCGCCCGCCGATGCCGATCTTCGTGTAAAGGCGGTAGAATTTCTCAAGGAAATTCTCGGCGGGAAAGTCGAACTGAAGCGGCCCAAGCACGACTTTTCGCATGTGGATGAAGTCGCGGAAGCGGTGCGGCGGGAGGTCCTCAAGGCGACCCGGGGTAGAGAAATACCTGGACCTATGCTGGCCATCAAATCGATGCAGGAAGGGGTTAAAGTCACTCTGGAGAAAGGTCTCCAAATCGAGAAGCGATATTTCATCGATGCCGTACTTTCCGATCAGGCAAAGGGTAGCATCAACACATTCTTCCTCAAAACCATGAGCGACAAGCCGAAGGGGATGATCACAAAGGGTTTCGAGCCTAAACCTATGAAAAAGGTCGGGATAATCGGTTTCGGCACGATGGGGAGGGGTATTGCCATAAACATTTTACGCAATACCGGGATGGAAGTAGTTGCCAAAGAGATTCCGGAGGCGATCGAGCCGGGAAAACAGTTCGTAAAGAAAATCCTTGACGAAATGGAGGCAAAAAAGAGGCTCAAGCAGCCCGCGGCCGATTTGATGGCGCGTTTGACGGTAGTATCCGAATTCGGGGAAAACTTCAGAGATGTGGATCTTGTCATAGAGGCAGTTTTCGAAGAGATCAAACTAAAGGAGCAGGTCTATCAGGAAGTCTGCCGGGCGGCGCCCGCTGATTGCATTCTTGCCAGTAACACTTCCTCCATACCTATTGATTCCATGTCTCCATTCGTAAAAAATCCGGATCGGTTTGTCGGCCTTCACTTTTTCTCACCGGTCTGGATAATGGAACTTGTGGAAGTCATCCAGGGTGAGAAGACCAGTCAAGCCACAGTTGATAATATGCTTGGCTTTGTGGCGGAAATCCGCAAGCGCCCCGTGGTGTGCAGGGACAATCCGGGGTTTGTGGTCAATGCTTTGCTCATTCCTTATTTGCTGACCGCATTCGACTTCATCGAATCCGGAAACAGCATTGAAGAAGTTGATAAGGCCTTCGTTCAATTCGGCATGCCGGTAGGGCCGATTCGACTAACCGACGAAGTCGGAATCGACGTGGTGCACCACAGCACAGCGGGCATGAATATAGAACAAAAGACCCTGAACAACCTTATCGGTCAAGGGCGTTTGGGATCAAAAAAATGCGGGAAGGGATTGTTCCTCCAGGAGGGGAGCGTAGACCCTGGAGTACTGCCGCTAATAGACAAAAAGAACCCGAAAAAGGTCACAGCGGAAGAAATGCAAACTACCGTCTTTACCAAAATGGCTGCGGTGGCCAAAGACCTTCTCGACAGGGCTATCGTCAAGGATCCGCGGATGATCGACATAGGGATGATCTGGGGAACGGGATTCCCTTCCGATAAGGGCGGTCCGCTGAAGTGGGCGGATCTGACAGGCATCAGCCAGAAACAATTCGGAAAGACCTTCTACGAGGCAAGATAGGTGTTCTGCTTCACGCCGCCTAGGCCAACTTTAAGGATGCAATTGAGGTTCTTGCTCGCTTAAAGACATAGCCAGGCTACGCGGAGCCGATGGGTAACCCTGGATTACAATATCTGATTCACCACAGTGTGAAATAGATGAGGGAGACGGTCGATCCGCCTCCCTCATTCATCTTCTTGCACGATTGCGGCTCATTCTCTGAGAGTTGAGCTCTCCGTTACCGCCTGGACCACCATAAATCGTGATTTCTCCTCCCGCCCCTGCAGATGATAATGAGCGCCAACTTGTAACAGCTACGCCAAGGGATTCTGCCGACCGCGAATGAATGCAGGGACGATGATCCGCGACACCGCGTTCCCGGGTAAGAGCGTCAAACTGTCGGTCGATAAACAGGCTTTGTAAAGGTTGCCCCAGGGTCGTCTACCATGCGAAGAAATGGTGCGTCCATGTTGCCGTCGGCTTCCCCATTAGGTCGGTATCGCCTCATTCTATTCTCCTGGGCCTGGAATCAAGCTTGGGGGAGGATAGATGAACCAACTGCGAAAGAAGGTGTGTTGTAAAATCGCGAAAACCAGTGGAGCGCGCGTTTAAGTTGGGATATTGCATTGGAAAGATTGTATGCTGTTGGGGGTTCTGGAGTACACGAGAGGTTTTTCGGGTAAAAATCAATCCTAATTTTGGGTTTCGATGCATAGCGCAGAGGTTTTATGCATTATCGTTCCGTATATCCCCGGCTCTCGTCCACGGGTAGCCTCAATACGGCGGCGCATTCCAAATGTTCGTCGAACTTTGAAATTGTTCCCTCATTTTCTACTGCTCACAGGCAACAATCGAGGCAAAGTCAGCCGCGAAAATAGCAGCTACCCCCACTCCGACATTCATTTGCAGGCTTATTTTGATTTTCTTCATCAGTGTGCCCGCGGATAGCAGTCAACCTCAATCTCTATGCTGCACCAAATTTAGCAGAAAAATGCTATCTGACGAAAAGATACGTGATATTTCGTTAATCCTTGTTCGATTAGATTTTCACAAGTCGCTCCTTATTGGAATTGTTCTCTGATATCAAATACATATTAAGGCCAGCCACATCGTGGTACCAATTTTGCCAACTTAGTTTATCAACTGAGAACGTCAAAGCGGAAATGAACTTCCAATCGAAAAGGAGAAAAGAAATGAGAAAGATTATGAGCGCTTTGATCGTATTGGCCATGATGTTCGCCCTTGTTTCAATAGGCGAAGCCGGTTGGCTTCCCAACACGGGCAATTTCCTGACAGGCAACCCTTATCCCTGCATCGCGTCGCCGGCGTACACTCATTTCACGGATGCCAAGAATGGCGTTTGCCCTACTGCTGACAAGGTCAAAGTCACTCCGGATCCGATGGGCAGCCCTGGTTTCTAATACCTGAGCGACCGCGGTGTGAAATGGATGAGGGAGATGGTTGATCCACCTCCCTCATCCTTTTTTAGTCAGGTTCATTATTCGGTGTCCCGGAAAACCAACTCCGATTGCTCCTCTTCAATCCGCTCAATAAGCTTATCACCGCCTTTAGCCGTGATGACATCGTATCCGGCCTCGTTCAGTTCTTCGGAGTATAGGATTTTGATGTGCTCTTCATGGCGTGCCCGAAAGCGGGTTGCTCGGTACCCAATGCCCTTCAGCCCAAAAGCGTGGTAAATCGACGTGGAAATGGCTCGCCCCCCTCTGTAGTGTTCGATTGCCGTCAAACAACACGGAGGCGCCCTCCATGTCCATTTTTTATTTTCAAAGCCTACTCAGGAACGCATTTGCCGGAAGACTCGGAATCTCAACTTTTTCGGCCCCGTACTTTGCACACACCTCAGTTTCTCACCAAATTAATCAAAAAAACGATATTTCGCTAATAAATATATCGTATTTCCCAAATTCTCGATCGCGCCAATTCAAGTGAGTTTTGATCCATCTTAATTGTTATTAAATATCAGCACGTTAGAATATCATTCCTTTCTTGGCATCAGTGTTGCCCAATGATTCAATTAAACACGGAATAGAACGTTTCGAACTTCAGAAAGGAGAACAAATGAATGCCACACTTAAGTATTTGTCGGTTCTAGGAGTTGTGTTGGCTCTCGTTCTGGCGGTCGGGATAACAGCCGGCAGGAGCGTCCATCGCGGCGACCTCGGCACAACACGCGTCGAAACGGCGAATAGCGTGCGCGAACTTGGAGATACAAACAAGCAGACTGCCTCGAAGCCGACATCCAACTTTTCGTATCAGCCGGGCTGTAAGAATACGGTGATGCCCTGCGACCAGGTAAGTTGCCTTGAAAATATCACGTGCCCCTTAAATGCGACGAAGACTGAAAAAGAGGCAAGAAAATGATCTGGCTCGAAACGATAAATATTCGCATGGCTGGGGCTATCGAAGCCGGGAAAGCCTTAGATCTCTGCAGACAGATTTTCGAATCCATAGCGTTCGAGACCGCTGTGAAATTGAAGGTGTTTTCCAATGCCAAGTACGCGACCGATATCAGCATCCATCTTGAATGGAAATCGGACCCGGGACCTTCGAGCGTTTTAGGGAGTCACTTGGTTTCGGCGATCACAGATTTCGGACTTATAAGTAGCAACTTATGGATTGAGCAGGAAATGGTCGTTCAGCCTGAAAATGGGTTTGCCGAGGAGAACCACAAGTATGAAACTGGCTAAGTGATCTCCTAACGGCAGTCCGGAAGATCCGGTCATCCTGGAAAAGGCCGGTAGTAACCTGAAAACCGGTGCAATGAAAGTAAGGGAGATCGAAATGAGAGTAACAGACATAATCCACGATCTAAAGATATTGCGGGTCAAGGAGAAAAAGGTGATACACGCCGAACTTCAGCATGAGTTGAATGCGATGCACATCTACTGTCACTTGCGTAGATTTATCGGGGATAGGCATGCGTTAGCTTTTGC
>Ga0326728_10002848_pt1 | contig 56212 bp, 42 predicted proteins | sample MB3enrmetagenome_FD_207602 | JGI IMG/M metagenome (GOLD analysis project Ga0326728, IMG submission 207602) | Lab enriched peat soil microbial communities from McLean, Ithaca, NY, United States - MB31MN | ecosystem: Environmental > Terrestrial > Soil > Wetlands > Peat | place: USA: New York... | reverse complement strand
CCGCTCGCGAAGCTCGACGGTCTTGCCGGCCCGTAACCAAGCCTTTAAACGGCGAGTGTCCCGAAGTTGACGAATGTTCACGCTAGCCATAAAGTAATCGTGACACAAATCGTGGCACGAGGTCAACTAAAGAACAGGGAACAGGGAATAGGGAAAAATGCGATCATAGGCAAGAGACGATAACCCTTTCCCAATTCCTGCGGCAAGGATCCCAACGCCTCACCCGGCCCGCCTCGGCTGAATAAAACACCGGCGGCGACCCACCCTCTCCCCCAAGCGGGAGAGGGCTGTCAGTATTTAGCCTTTAGCCTTTACCCTTCAAACTCTGAACCTCAGCTTTCACCATTTACCTATTCCCTGTTCCCTATTGCTCGTACACGCTCTTGGCTTCCTCCGGGCTGGGCAGGTGGTCGGTCGGTCGAGCCCACCAGACGTAGAAAGTGGGGAGCAGGAAGATGCTCATCAGGAGATCGGCGCTCAATCCGCCGACAATAACGATGGCAAAGGGGCGCTGCGAATCCGATCCGATGGCATGAGACATAGCCGCGGGCAGCAGACCTAGCGTAGCTACCAGCACGGTCATCAGGATGGGGCGGAGCCGGCGGACAGAGCCCTCGACAGCCGCGTCTTCAATGGTGCGGCCGCGCGCCCGCAGTTGGTTGATGTACTCCACCAGGATCACGCCGATCTGAACCGAAACGCCGAACAAAGGGAGGAAGCCCACGCCCGAGGATACGCTCAGATGCGTCCCGGTCACCCAGAGTGCGACAAGACCTCCAAGCGGCGCTACCATCATATTAACCAGATTCAGGCAGGCCCACTTGACGGAGCTGAAAGCGCCATAAATGATCAGGAAGATAATGAAGATCGTCAGGGGCACAATGACGAACAGCCGAGCCGCCGCGCGCTTCTGACTTTCGTATTCGCCCTCCCAATCGATGTGGTAGCCTCGCGGCAGTTGAAGCTGCGCGCTGACCTTCTGAATCGCTTCCTGGACCGCGCCGCCCAAGTCACGGCCGCGCACGCTGTACTTGATGGCAATATATCGTTGATTTCCTTCCCGATAAATCTCGGAAGCGCCGTCTCGCTCTTCGATGTTACAGAGTTGAGCGAGCGAAACACGTTCGCCGGCGGGCGAGAGCAAACGGATGTTTTCGATCGCTTCCCGCGTGTCACGATAGCGGGGCAGATAGCGCAGCACTAGATCGTAGTGTGCCTCTCCGTCAAGCACCTGCGTGAGGGCGTTGCCGCCCACGGCGGTTTGAATCGCATCTTGTACGTCGGCAACGTTGATCCGATAGCGTGCGGCCTGGCCGCGGTCCACCGTCACGTTCAAGTTGGGCTGGCCAAGTACACGAAAGACTCCGAGATCTTCTATGCCTTTCACCCCGCGCATGATATTCACGATCTGATCGGCCGTGGTTTCCAAAGTTCGCAGGTCATCGCCATAGACCTTCGTGGCCAGTTCCCCTTTAACGCCGCTGACCGCCTCCTCCATGTTGTCCTCGATGGGCTGAGAGAAGTTCCAGAGCACCCCGGGTATCTTTTCCAGTTCGCGATCCATGGCGGCGATCAATTCGTCTTTGTTCTGGCGAAAAACAGGTCGCCATTGTTGTGCGGGTTTCAGGCCGACAAAGTACTCGGTGTCGAAGAAACCCGTGGAGTCCGTTCCGTCATCCGGCCGTCCCACTTGGCTGGTGGTCTCACTGACCTCGGGAAAGGAGGCCAGCAGCACTCGGACTCGATTCGCGAGCCGGATGCTCTCACTCGGGCCGGTGCTGGGCGCCAGGGTGCCACGCACCCAGATCGAGCCCTCATCCAGGTGGGGCAGGAATTCCGATCCAACCGCCCCGCTCTCCATCAGGTAGAGACTGCCGGACATGGCGAGCACCGCAATGGCAACCATAACCCAACGGCGCCGGATCGACCAGCGCAGAGCTCGCTGATAGTGTTCTGTAAGCCAAGCGAGCACCGGATTGTGCCAATCGCGGACCTCTTTGCGGAACACAAAGCTGGCCAGCACGGGCGCGATCGTCATCGAGAACAACACTGCGCCCAGGAGTGCAAATGCGACGGTCCAGGCCATGGGCCGGAAAAGCCGCCCCTCCACGCGCTGCAGCGTAAAGATCGGCAGATAGGCAGTAATGATAATGATGATGGCGTAGAAGACGGGCCTTTGCACTTCGTGCGCCGCCGCCCGAATTCGATCCGGGATTGACTTGTACACCTCTTCCCTTTGGCCGATGTGGCGAACGATATTCTCGATCATTACGACCGCACCCTCTACGACCATTCCGAAATCCAACGCGCCGAGCGAGAGCAGATTGGCCGGGATTTTCCTCAAGTCCAGACAAATGGCGGCAAACAATAGTGAAAACGGTATCGTCATCACCACGATGAGGGCGCCCCGAACGTTGCCTAGAAATAAGAGCAAAATGATGGTGACAAGAATGAAGCCCTCGGTCAGGTTGTGCATTATGGTGTGGGTGGTGAAGTGAACCAGATCGCTGCGGTCGATGAAGGGAACAATCTTGACGCCCACCGGCAAGAGACGGTTGTTCAACTCCTCGACCCTTTTGTGCAGACCTTCCAGAGCTTGTTCGGGCTCAGCCCCTTTCCGCATCGGCACCCAGGCGGAGACCACGTCGTCATTGTCGATGATTCTCCCGTCTTCGCGGTGAATGGCGCGGCCGAATTGGCCCAGGCGGATCTTCGGGCCTTGCTCGACTACGGCGATATCCTTCACGCGCAGCGGCGTGCCGCTCTTGGTCAAGATGACGGTGTTTTCGATGTCGTGCACGCTCTTCACCAGGCCCACTTCGCGCACGTTGATCTGCTGCAAGCCGGCTTCGATAAAGCTGCCGCCCGCATTGACGTTGTTGTTGGTGAGTTGTTGTTCCACCTGGCCAATGCTGAGCCCGTAGGCTATGAGCTTGTTGGGATCGACGCGAACCTGGTACTCGCGCGTGGGCCCCCCAAAGCTCGCTACGTCAACGATATCGGGCGCGGCTTTGAGATTCTTCTCCACCACCCAGTCTTCCAGCGACTTCAACTCCATCACGTCGTAGCGGGGATTGCTGCTGTAGAGGGTGAAGAAATAGATTTGACCGACCGGGCTCCAATCCGTTCCCATTTGGGGTACGACGCCGGGCGGCAGGGTAACTTGCGAGAGCCGCTCGAGCACCCTTTCACGGTTCCAGGCGTTCTCCGAACCATCGCTAAAGATCAGCTTGAGATCCGAGAGCCCGAATAGGGAAAACGACCGCAGGTGGACGATGTCGGGAACGCCGTTCATCACGTTTTCAAGCGGAATCGTCACCTGCTGTTCGATTTGTTCCGCCGCGATGCCCGGCCACTGGGTGATGATCTCAACATAGTTATCCGCCACGTCAGGGTAGGCTTCGACGGGGAGCCGGTGAAACGAGATGATGCCCCAGCCGAACAGCACCAGCGCCCCCGCCAGCACCAGCAGGCGCTTGTTCAAGGCGAAGTCAACTGCGGCGCGTATCATTAACCTTACCCTCAGTGCAAGGAAGCATTTCGAAGCCAAACGGGCAAAGTGTAAATGCTAACACCATGGGGACAACCTTTACCCTTTACACTTCACTGCTCGACGGTGGTCTGAAGCACCAAAGCATTGGCCACGACCTGTTGCCCGGGCCGCACACCCGACGTGATCTCTTGCAGGTCGGCAGGCTTCGCGAGAAGCATCTTTCCAGCTACGACTTCGACGCGCCGAAAATGGCCATTTTCGACGGGTTCGTAAACCCAGTCGCGATCGTGCAAGTGCAGCACTGCGCTCGCCGGCACGATGGCATGCACTTCCTTCTTCACGCCGTAGAAGGTCGCGGTAACGAACATGCCGAGCCGCAACATGCCAGGGTTCTCAACTTCCAGGCGGACTTTCGCGGTGCGCAGATTGGGATCGAGGATCGGCCCAATATTGCTGATCCTGCCTTTCAGCAGCCGGTCCGGGTAAGCCGTCAAATGAATGTCCGCGTACTGGCCGAGGCGAATGAAGGGAAGATCATTTTCGTACACGTCGCAAAGTACCCAGACGTGTGACAGGTCGGAGATGGTGAACGGGTTGGGTCCCGCCAAGCCTTGCACGCCTGCCGCATTGGTAACTTGCTGGTCGGTGATGACCCCGGAGGCCGGCGCCCGAATGTCGATAATAGCCGCAGGATGATTGATGTCGGCGCCCAAGACCCGCAGGTGTTCGATCGCGGTTTCGACGGTGACCTTGGCTTTCGCTTCCGAGTTCTCGGCTACTTGAAAGTCGTTAAGTGACACGGCGCCGTGGTCGTAGAGCAGCTTCGAGCGCTCGAGTTGAGTGCGCGCCAAGGCCTCATCGGCAACGGCCTGGCGGTAGTCGGAAAAGGCCTGAGCAATGTCCGCGCTCTGAATGCGCATCAAGACTTGCCCTCTGGTGACCGTGTCGCCCAGGCGGGCGTTAATTTCCACCACTCGACCGGAAGCAATGGAAATCACCGGGATATTTCGCGACACGTCCGGCCCGACAGTGCCCGTCACATCGAGTTCGGGAACTGCCGCCCGCTCTCCGGCTGTCGCCAGCTCAAATTGTTCGGGATGGTCTACTTTGAATGCGCCGCCATCCTGCTCGTGCTCCACCTCGGCCGGCGGCGGAGCCTCGGCGGCGGCGTCAGCTTGCCGCCCCTTGCAGCCCAAAAGAAGGCAACAAGCAAGCGCGGCCATGAACGCCAAACTAATCGTTATCGGAATACGCCAGTTCATTATCCACCTGATTGAGCGGAAACTATCAACCGCAAACGGTGACACAAGACTCGACCACGAGCACGTCAGGCCATTTCGCATGCGGCGGGCTTGCTTTCGCCTTTCGCCTGCGATCCGCCTTGCAATTAGAAGCGGCAGGAATTTGCCGCACGCTGCAAAGCCTTATACCGTTGGAGCGTTCGCCGACGAACTAGGTTGCCAGAACCAAAACGGGGGACCACGCGTCTGCACGCGGCGCGGGGAACAACTCGGAAGGCGGACGTCGTAGAACTGAGGAGTCAGGCGTTTGGTCAGGGTTGCTTTGTAAAGGGAAGGTGCCTGCGAATAATCAGGCCAGTTCCTGGACGACTCCGGGACAGTCGCCTGAAATACCTCTCCGCAGAAGCCGTGCAGGATCCTGGAACTTGCATACCGTGAGGGTCGATGGCCGAAAGCCGGATCGTTTCGAACAAACTCACCGTGGCCGTTGTTGATCCAGACTCCGATCGGGGTAAACGACCAGGCACTGGTGATAATGAGGTCCAGTTCCCAGTCGCCGTTCACGTCGCGGGGAGTGATAAGCAATCCCCCTCGCTGAGCCAAAACGCTGAACGAGCTTGGCCCCGCGCGAGAAGTCAGATCAAGATCAATCCGGTACCGAAAACCGCCCGGCCCCCGACCCTCGAGCTTGGCGACAGCCAGATCAGGGCGGCCATCGCCGTCCAGGTCAGCAATGGCGCACCCTTGGTCGCAAAACGTGGGTACGATGGGCAGTTGCCGGGCTAAGGGAGGCGTCGCACTCGAGGCCCACGCGGCCAATGCCCAAAGCGCATACAGCAGCAGGATCGGCCGGTGAAGCAACAAACGCCGGAGGAGAGAACTCCGTTCTCCCGTCCGCAGCAAGAGAGTTATCGACGGGCGGAGAGAATGGGCGGCTGACTCTGGCCCAGTGCCGGCTCCCGAATCGAACTTTGTGTTCAGATGACGTCTCATCCGCATCACTGAATGTCTGCTTCTGAACCTGCAACGTCAAGCGGAGTCTCGCCAAACGACTCACTAGACCTACAGGTAGAATTGTATAGGCCTCGGACGGTAGGCTGTCAAGGGGAGTTGCGCTCGATGCCGCATCCAGATGGGGATAATGGCGGGGCAGTCCGGAGGCCGGGTTCGCAATTGAAATCCTACTTCCGATGACCGCTTCATGGTATGGTGGAATTGTAGTTCTGCTTTCCCCCGGCTTCGGCGTTTACTGACGAATCGGATGCTACAAAGCAAACCAAGCGACACTCATTCTGGCCGCTCGAGCACTGGCCCCGGAGTTCTGGAGTTGATCGCCCGAGTTAACTGGCGGACGGAAGGACCCAAGCTCCTCCTTTTAGCTTGCGTACTGGTTGTCGCAGGCATGCTGGTGGTAGGGCTTTGGCCGTTTCACTCTCCCAGGAATCAAGTGACATGGCTTAGCGGCGAAAACGGCCTACAGTTTGGTCGTCATGGGGTGATCCTCAGCTCCGGCAGCTTCAGGGCTACGGATTATCCTTCGGGCGGCCCCTGCAGCCTGGAGATCTGGTTCGAGCCGGCTCGCACCTGGGCCTCGGCATCTCTCTTATCCTTCTATGCTCCAGAGCGGCGTCGACAATTCTCCCTTCTTCAATCCCTGACAGATCTTCGCTTGCAAAGTGACATTCTCGAGGAACAGTACCAAACCCTTACCTCGAGACTGGATGTAGCAGACGTCTTTTGGCAGGGGAAGCCGGCGTTCGTGACGATCGCGGCAAAGGGCGGCCAGACATCGGTCTATCTTAACGGTGCGCCGGTCATTCCGAGTGCCAGCTTTCAGATCTCCAGTCGCGACTTCGCCGGCAGATTAATCATCGGCAACCCGCCCCGAGCCGGAGATAGCTGGCGCGGTCAAGTGCGAGGACTTGCCGTTTATGACGACGCTCTCCCTCCGGCACAGGTCCGTCAAGACTATGAGACATGGTCGAGGAAGGGGCGGCCGGACATCTCCGGAACTGACCGGCCCGTAGCGCTCTATTTGTTTGACGAGCACGCAGGCAATGTGATTCACAACCAAGTGGCTCGCGGAAGTGACCTGGATATCCCGGACCATTACGTCGTGGTGGATCAAGCTTTCCTGCGCCCCTTTTGGGTGGAGTATTATCCGGGTTGGGGCTACTGGAGAGGTGTTGTATTGTTGAACGTTGTAGGTTTCATGCCTTTAGGGTTCCTGTTCTGCGCCTACTTTTCCCTCTCCGGACGAATCCGCAGACCCGCCCTGGCGACCATCCTTCTGGGATTCACACTCAGCCTCACGATCGAATGCCTTCAGGCCTTCCTGCCGACGCGTGATTCCGGCACTACGGACCTCATTACCAATACCTTGGGGACTTGCATCGGGGTATGGATTTATCGATGGAGTGCCGTCTTGTCGGCGCGAATCTGGAGGGGAATTGTGGGACTCTAGCCAGGGTTCCCGCTACTCGAGCTTGAAGCGCGTTGAAGCCAGATAGTAGAGCCGTCGCCAGACCAGGCGGTTGATGGTGACGACCATCGCCGCCAGGAAGATCGTTGCCGCCAGCAGCAGGCGTGAGTTTCCGGTGTCGGTCGCCTGGCTAATCAGCGCGCCCAGCCCCGTGGTTGCAAAGGTTTGCTTGCGAAAGTGAAAGTATTCCGCGACGATACTGGCGTTCCATGCACCGCCGGATGCAGTGACCAAGCCGGTGATCAAGTAGGGGAATATCCCAGGCAGCAGCAAGGTGCGCCAACGCTCGAAGTTGCCTAAACGGAACACCCCGCACACTTCCCTCAGGTCCGTGGGAATAGCGCTGGCCCCCGCAATAACATTGAAGAGGATGTACCATTGTGTGCCCAGCAGTAACAGAACCATCGAGCCGACTCCCAATCCGCCGCCCAGCCGAATCAGCACCAGCAGAATGATGGGAAACAAAGCCGTGGCGGGCACGGAGGCGGCAATCTGGACGATGGGTTGGGCGAACGCCGAAAGCCTCGGCCTCAACCCGATGTAAAGCCCCACCGGGATGGTCCAGAGCGCCGCGAGCAGGAGAGTCGCCTCGACGCGAAGAAAGGTTGCGCCGGCTCCCAGAAGTATCTCTCCTACTTCTGAGGTCGAAAGCCCTGCAAGCATGCCGATCATCTTCACCACCGCGTAGCCGACACCCAGGAAGCAGCCAATCAACAGTGTCCACAGTCCCCACTTCCCTGCCCTGCGTCCCCGTTGATGCGGAGATACGGATCCGTGTGCCCGGGCAAAGAACAGATTCAAGCGTTCGCGCAGGGGCAAGATCGACAGGCGGGCGGCAAGATGCAGGATCTTCGAGCGGCGGAGCCAATCAAGGACCGGTGAGCGCGGCGGGAATGCCGCTTCCACCTGTTCGAATTTGAACTTCTCCGCCCAGGCGATCGTGGGACGCCAAATGACCTGGTCAACGAGAACGATTACCGCCACCATGGCGGCCAGTCCCCAAAGAATGGCGCGCGTGTCTCCGGCATTGGCGGCGGTTTGAAGATAGGAACCAAGGCCCGGCAGGCGGAGGTCGCGGTTTCCCAGGACAAACATCTCACACGCCATCAGAAAGAACCAGGCGCCCGCCACCGACATCATGGAGTTCCAAATCAGCCCGATGGCCGCGTAGGGCAACTCCATCTGGGTGAACCTCTGCCACCAACTCAACCGGTAGATCATGGCCGCTTCCCGCATTTCGCGCGGAATGCTCTTCAGGGACGAGTAGAAACTGAAGGTCATGTTCCACACTTGCCCGGTGAGGATCAACACGATACAACCCAGTTCCACGCCCAGTTGGCGCGTGGGGAACAGGGCTACCATCGCGACCATTACCGCGGGGAGAAAACTGAGTACAGGAATCGACTGGAGAATGTCCAGGAGTGGAACCATGAACCGTTCGGCTTTCGCGTTGTAGGCGGCGATGTACCCGTACACAAATGTGAACAACAAACTGAGAAGGTAAGCAATGGCGATACGAATGAGCGAGAACACCGCGTACTTGGGTAATGCTCCGGGATGAAGTTGAATCTCCGCCTGAGCGTTGACCGGCCCAACTCCGTAGCGGCTGAAGGACACCACGGCATAGAAAATCGCCAGAGCAGCCAGGAAGATGGGAGTATCTCTTAGGAGCGATGAAACGCTGCCAGGAATGATTCCCCAGGGCGGAAGTGTGCGGGCGGCTTTTTCCGTATGTAGCATGTGTTGGAAGGTTAAAGGTTAAAGGTTGAAGGTTAAAGGATAAATGCAATCCACGGTCGTTCGAGGTTTGCCTTTTAGCCTTTATCCTTTTGCCTTTTGCCTTTACCCTTTACGCCGGTTTCCCGTTCCCTGCTGCGCCGTGCAAGGTGAGCCTGTCGCTTTCGGAATCGTAAGTGAAAATCTCCCCGTAGCGGCCCCAATCGAGCGCCGTGTCAATCTGCCGGTTAGCCTCTTCCTCGGACAAGTGTTCCTCGACGATATCCCGAAAGAACTCCAGCGGCATGGAGTTGTCCGACTTGGCGCTGAGGCTGCGGTTAATCTGCTGAAGCAGCGGGACGTTCGCCAGCGCGGCCTGACGGAAAAGGAGTTTGCGGTCGGAAATATCGGCTTGGGCAAAGGCCTTTCCCTCGGGGGTAATCTCAACATCGCCCTTATCCGATTTGGCAAAGCCCAGCAGCGTGGCGGCCTCAACGATGGGCACCAAGTCGGCAAAATCCATCAGGAGCTTATCCGCCAAATGGTACAGGTCCTCTTTCTCGCTGTGGTCATTCATGATTTCAAGCAGCCCCGCAATGGCGCCTGGTCGTGCATGGGGCAGCATCAGGGAAGGCTTCCTGGCCGGCCGGCCTCCGGCGGCCAGGGGCGCAGGTTCCAGTTGGGGCTGAGTCATGAGTTTGTAAATGTAGTCCACATAGACCAGAAAATCTGCCGAAGTGTGATCCCTGGGTTGGCGCAACTCGACTCTGAAGTCAGCCCGGATTCTCGCCGGGTTACGCCCCAGGACGATGATGCGGTCGGCAAGCAGAACTGCCTCCTCGATGTTGTGGGTCACCAGGAAAATGCTCCGCGTAGGGATCTTTTTCCCCAGCCACAACTCCATTAGTTCGCCGCGCAGGTTCTCTGCTGTCAGAACGTCGAGGGCCGAAAACGGTTCGTCCATGAAGAGGATTTCAGGCTCCACGGCCAGGGCGCGCGCAAAGCCCACCCGCTGCTTCATTCCGCCGGAGAGTTCTTTGGGGTAGGCGGACTCAAAACCTTTCAGCCCGACTTTATCCAGGGATCGAAGGGCGCGATGGTGGCGTTCGAATGGCGCCATGCCCTGCGCCAGCAGGGGAACCTCAACGTTATCCAATACCGTCAGCCAGGGGAACAAGGCGAAACTCTGAAACACAATGGCGAGGTTTGGGCTGCTCTCGCTGAGCGGCACGTCGTGCCAGAGGACTTTGCCGGCGGAGGGCGGGGTGAGCCCGGTGAGAATCCGAAGCAGAGTGGATTTGCCGCTTCCCGACGGGCCCAGCAACGCCACGATCGAGTCCGGCTCGATAGACAGGTCGATGGGAGCGATGACCTGGATCTCTCTGCCATCCGGCTGGACAAAGCACTTCTGAATCTGCGAGGCCGTGATGATGGGTTTCACCGCCGCCGGCGCCCGCGCAATTGCCGCACCAAGAGCTTCCCCGCGTGCTGCGGCGGCCCGCTCACCCGAGAGTTCGTCCATCAAGTGTTGCCAGGCTTCCTCCGGCAGTTCGTCGAAGAACTGATGACGCTCCTGGGGCTGCGTCTTGTCGATGATGGCGCGCAGGTCCTGGATGGTCCGGGAGTGGAGCAGGACATACGAATGATAGTAGGGAAAGTGGCTGACTAAGGTTGCCGCGTAATCCACCGGCAAAGCGCGAAATACGATCTGCTGCTCCTCGAAAGGGATGCGTATGATCGAGTCGGCAGCGGCGTCGGGCTCGAGACGCTGGAGGAGCGCCACCGCCTGGTCAGCGCGCCCCTGGGACAAGAGTTCTTGCAGTTTCTCGGCAGCCGGTGGATTCATCGAACCCATATTACCAGAAGACTTCCGTTTTCCGTCATTCTCGCCGATAATAGATAGGGAACGTTGTAGACTCACCTGTTTTGAGAGAAACATGTCAACCAAAGGCCGTCCGGATCCCGAGCAGTTGTTGCGTCAACTTCAGGCCGAGGAGCAGTATTACGGGCGCGGCCGCCTCAAGATTTTCCTCGGATATGCGGGAGGCGTGGGCAAGTCGTTCCGCATGCTGGATGAGGCGCGGCGGCGGCGGGAACGGGGCGAAGACGTGGTGGTAGGCGCAATCCAACCCAAGGCTTCGCCGGAAGTTGATGCTCTGCTGCAACGCATGCTGGTTATCCCACAGGGCAGCGTGGGAGGCGTGCCCACGATGGACGTCGAGGCCATTCTGCGCCGTCATCCTCAAGTCTGCCTGGTGGATGGTCTTGCCTACGACAACCCCCCGGGCAGCGCCCACCCCAAGCGCTGGCAGGACGTCGAGCACCTGCTTTCAGCCGGCATCTCCGTGATAGCCACGGTCAACCTCCAACACATCGAGGAGCGGCGCGAGCAGGTGGAGAGGATCACGCACAAGCACGTGACGGAGACCGTGCCGGAGAGCTTCTTACGCAATGCCGACGAAATCGAAATCGTGGACGCGCCCCCGGATTTCGCTTTGCAGCGCGGTTCCAATCCCTTGTTTGTCAATGGAACCGGCTCACCAACACTCTCTCCGCAGCAGCTCTCGGAGTTGCGGGAGATTGCTCTGCTGCTGGCCGCGGATGTCGTCGATTTCCAGCTTGAAGCTTACCTGGTGCGGCATGGGATTCAGCAGCTATGGGGAACCTGCGAGCGCTTTCTCGTCTGCGTCTCCCCGAACGCCGACGCCGCCAAGATGATCGCCAGTGGCAGGCGCAACGCCGACCGCTTCCACGGTGATTTGTTTGTCAGCTACATCAAGCGGCCCGACGCCACGCCGGAAGAGAGACGTGTGCTGGAGCGAAACCTGGAGGAGGCGCGGGCTGTCAACGCGCGCATCGAAGCTCTGGATGGAGACGACCCTGCCGATGCCATCATCGAGTTTGCCCGCGCCCACGGCATTACGCAGATCTTCGTGGGAAACCGAATGAGGAACAGTTGGTGGGATCGCATCTTTGGCCAGCCGCTCGAACACCTGATCCGGGCGGCAGAGAATATTGACGTGAGAGTGTTTCCAGCATAGGATTCCGCGCATGTCCGACTCCCCTCATCGAGGCACCCTCAAAATCTTCCTGGGCTACGCTGCCGGCGTAGGAAAGACCTACCAGATGCTGGACGAAGCTCATAAGTTGAAGGACGAGGGCGTGGACGTGGTTTTGGGCTATTTTGAGCCGCACGGCCGCAAAGACACGATCACCAAAGCCGAAGGTCTGGAAGTCATTCCGCGGCGCAAGATCGAGTATCGCGGAGCGATGTTCGGCGAAACCGATGTGGAGGCCATCCTGCGGCGCCGGCCTCAGGTCTGCGTCATCGACGAGTTTGCCCACACGAACATCCCGGGCTCGGAACACGGCAAACGCTGGCAAGACGTGCACATCTTGTTGGACGCCGGGATCGACGTGCTGACCACCATGAACGTGCAGCACCTGGAGAGCCTCAACGACCAGGTGTGGCAGTTCACGGGCATCCGGGTGCGCGAGACCATCCCCGACTGGGTGGTGAAGCAAGCCGACGAAGTGGTCATGGTCGACTTGCCTCCGCAGGCTCTGCTCAACCGGCTGACGCGCGGCGTTGTCTACACTCCCGAAAAAGCCCAACAGGCGATGGAGAACTTCTTTAAGGAGTCGACTCTGGTCGCCTTGCGCGAACTGGCGATCCGCCAGACAGCGCATGAAGTTGATGTTCGCCACACTGTCCAGGACGGAACCCAGGCCGCAGAAACGAGCGGCGAAGACCAGGGGTCGGCCGCATCTCCCCGCGCACGTTCCCCCGAATGCATCCTCATCCTCATCACCGAAGACCCCTCTTCCGCAGCCCTCATCAGGCGCGGCAAGCGTGTGGCCGATTACCTGCAAGCGGAATGTCTCGCCGTCAGTATCCTGCGCGACGGCAACCTTCAGAATATTGCCGCTGCCCAGCGCGAGGCCGTCGAAAAGCACATGAAATTCGCCCGCAACCTCCAGATTGAGCCCAGCGTGTTGCAGGGCGATGATGTGGCCCAGACCTTGGTCGAATTCGCTCGCTCCCACAAAGTCACACAGATCTTCATTGCCCGGCCTCAGCAACAGAAATGGCCCCTGGCCTTCGGCCGCGGCCTGGTGGAACGCGTCGTGCGGCTGGCCCACGACATCCAGGTCACCATTGTCGCCGAGCGCCGCCGCTAGGGCCGGCGGCTGGGCCGCTGCGGAGTGGACATTTTGCCCGGCGTGGCGCGCGCATTCCTTCGCTCCGCTCAGGACTGGCTCTGCCCTCGCGTTGTGGCACGGCCATTCCTTCGCTCCGCTCAGGACAGGCTTTGGCCGTGAATCGGCACGGGCAGGATGCCCGTGCCACAGCGGGCGGGACCCCGACAGGTCGGGGCAGGCTGCCCGCACCACGCCTCATTCGCGCACCCCCTCTGCGGCCGGTCCTTTGTTTTCTATAACATTCTCGCTTTGTTCCGGCGATTTTGGTGTTTGGGTGTCGTTCTCCTCCGCCGGACTTTCTGTCCCAGCGTCCAGTCCGACGACCTTACTCAGTTCCTTTGCCGCGCGGTCGTCCCGCTCATTGCCGGGAGGGCTGGCCTCCGGAAGCGTAGGGGCGGTTCGCGAGCCGCCCCTACCCAGGCGTGCGTGTTCTTGGCGCAGGGTCAGGAGAATCCTCACCTTCCGGTCGATCGCCCGGTCGTGCGCCGTTTCCAGGCGCAGCACCATGTTCGCAGCCTCGTTCTCCGGAGCGAGGCACGAGTCCCGCGCAATCGCGTCTTTCTCCTCCTGCGCCTGCATCTCCTCCGCGAACGCCGCCTCCACCGCCGCGATCTGCTCCTCCAGTAAGCGCTCGAGTTCCTGGTAGCGGGCCTCGAACTCCGCCTCGCCCCCGAAACTCTCCTTCACGTACTTGTCTAGCCGTGCCTGGTCCTGCTGATCGTGGAGGTACGCCCAGTCCATGAAGAGCCCCAGCAGGTGGCCGATCTGCCGGGGCCGCCACCCCAACTCGCCCTGGTAATAGCTCTCGATCTGTTTCTGCTGGGCGAGCGGGAAGTACCGCCGCCGCACCTGCTCGCGAATCACCCCCCAAAGCGAAATCAGCATGCGCAGCCGCACGCAGGGGTGGGTGGGCTTGGGCAGGTCGAGCGCCACCGCCTCGCACTGGGAGGGCTCGAAGGTCACGTCAGCGAGAGCCCGGGCGAGCGAGCGCCGCTCCGTCTCGACGTTCTCGAGAGCGTCTCGCATCATGCCCGTCACCATGCGCTCGATGCGGTTGCGCCGCCAGTAGAGCTTGCCCAGGTCGGCGACTTGGTGGTCCCAGAGGGCGTCGCCGGGGCCGTAGGCGGTGGCGAGTTCGCGTTGCAAGGCGGCATACCGTTCGGGATCTTCGCCCAGGGCGCGCATGACGGCGGCTTCGTTTTCAGGCGCGGCGTCACAGCCGTGCTTCAGGGCGTTCATTTTCATGCGCTCTTTTCCGGCCTCGCTGCGGGGTCCGGTGGAGCGCTGAGCATTGCTCCGAGCGGCGTCGAGCCGCTGGGGAGTGAGACAAGTAGATTTTCGTAGAGACATAGTAACTCCATGAATTAGAAAGTTGGGAGCAGGGGCGGCAGACGAACCGTCCCCACGCGAGGTGAGACAGACGTTCACAACGTCTACACGCTACCACAACTCCAATGCTATTGTCAATAGCAAAGTAGTTAACATACCCTAGTAGCGCCCCTACTGTCCCCAACCATGGCTGGCGCACAGCGAAGCTGTGCGTGTTGCTAATTAGGATGATTATCCTGTTTACACAGAACGGACATTTAGGGTAGGATTGGACCGCTGAATGTTAGACAGCCTGAGCGCTTAACGTCCCCGCCAGCGCCATCGCTCTGGGAAAGTAAATCCTCCCACAAAGTAGAAGACAATGGCTGTGAAAGACATCATCATCAAGATTCCGAAGAGCATACTCCTTCCGAATCCGATGATCCTGAGTAAGTGTGTTGTGAAATCTGCGGGCATAGTTTGCCAACTTTAACGGTTTGTCGGCTCGATTATATGGGCCAGCTTCTTTTCTGACTTCGGCAGCGAAGCCTTCGGAGCGGGCTTAGCGTTTATCAGCTTCCGCACTACGGCCTCGAATGTCTCCTTTTCGACCTTTACGGCCTTGGCCATTCACTTACCCTCTTTTTCTTGTGGAAACGCCTCCGGGTTATCTGCGACGAACTCTTCCCATAGTTTTGCTATTGCCTGATAAATCAATTCTGCCTTTGGATACTTTTTAGATTCCTCTGGGAGGGAAGATACGGGCGGGTTGAGACCTCCAACGGGGAATGGTACGTGCCCATTTAGTGCCTCATATGCATCCAATTGCACCCGAAGCAGATAGATAAGGCACTTTACAGTAGGCCAAGGCAGTGATATTGCGGTATGTTGAAGCACAGCATTGGGTCCGGCTGATGAGTCCACGCGGCCAAAGACCACCCTTAAATCCCATGAAGTCGGTTCCGTGACGGCATGATTCGCGTATTTAGCAGTGAAGTCTTCCTCTCGCTTTAAGTCAGGCACCGGCACGACTGAATCCGTTTTTGGAGGTTGTAGTTTCTTGGAATCCATGAGGCATCTCCGATGTTTCAGTGAGTTAGATCGCTCAGCGGCACATGAGGTTTAGGCAATTGAAAAGCGTAGTTGGGGATTAGGCCGGGATCAGCTTCTTCTCGCTTTGTTTTGTTCCCTACCGAAAGGATACTGCGGATAAAGTCGTGCGAATGTCCCTGCCCACTACCTAGCGAGAAATATCGTTCCGCTTCACCTTGCATTGATGACTGTGTCGAACCAAAACTAGCAACCATCACTGCCGCATTTGCAGTAAATGGACCAGCGTTTATCGTCAAAGTTCCCATTCCGGACGCAGAGGGCTGACTGTAAGAGTAGCCAGCAGCAACAAACGGTAAAGCTAGTTGCTCTGTGGTCGCGGAACGACGGGTTCTCGTACTTTGCAAAATTCGTGCGCCCGCGGCGCTTTGGCCAGAATGTCGAACAGAAGGACGGATAGGTTTCACCTCAAGCTTTAACCCGAGTTTTCTCAAGATCAGGAAGAGATTTCGCTCGCGTGCATTGCCTTTCCCTGACAACATTCGATAAAGATTTTCTCGATTTACTTGTGCTTCGGAAGCTAGTTTCGCCATTCCCTTTTGTGCTTCTGCGACATCGCGCAGTGCGACATTGAATGCTTCCGTGGAATCATCATAAGCGGCCGACAGGTACATTCCGGCGTAATCCAGATTTCTGAGATCAGTTAAGAGTTCAGCCTTGTAGGTTTTAGTCTTCCTCCGCATCATGAATTTCGTCCTTTGAACTCATTCCAGTATCCAATCGCTAGCTTGATGTCTGTTGATTGCGTTGACTTGTCTCCTCCATGGAGCAACAGGATTACGTCTCCGTGAACGCGATAATAAATCCTGTAACCAGGGCCGAAATCAATTACGGATTCGGAGATTCCTTCTCCGACTGGCCTGGAATCTCCAAAGTTCCCACCACGGAGCCTCGCGATCCTTGCATCAATAGCAGCCTTGGCTCTGCTGTCCATGATTCCCGAGCGCCAGTCGCTAAATGGGTAATCCCCAGAGGGTGTCTGATAGTACTGGGTGCGTCTCTCGCGAACTTCCACTTGGCATCGTGGTGAACAACTCCCCTGTAGTTTATTAGCTACATGGACAGCATATCACCCCTCCCCTACAAGAGCAAATAGAATTGAAGTGAGTTTGCGCCATAATCAATTTGTGAGTCAAGCCACAATTTGCTATCATGGCAATGCAGTGCGGAAGCGGCGGGAGTCGAACCCGCAAAACCCCGGGAGAGGTTCGTGGATTATAAGTCCACTGGGCTTACCGATGCCCGACGCTTCCGCCATGTAGCTTATAAACTACGGTATCAGTAAAGCGCCACCCTTGCAAGTCTAACTTCCATGAATGTACTAAGGCGGGACCCCGTTGAATGTGGAAGTCTCTCTATTCGGTGGCAACCAGATTCCAGTAGGGCATGGTTATTGTCGCCAACAGGCGAGCGAGTGTCATCATAAGAAGGTCTTGCTCTTCGCGCCGGTTGAATCGGTAGGTGAACTCCGCAACATACCGGGGAAGATGCCTCACGCTGACTTTGTGGAAAGAACCCATCAGCCCGCGCTTAAAAAGCGAGGGAAAACGGTACCAAGTACCGTTTTCAGGTACCGTTTTCCGACTATACGGACGGTGAGCACCCAACTTCACGGAAGGTGCCGTGCAAAAGGACATCCAATACACTCTAATGGGTTTTCCGACGACTGAATCCGCCGAGTCGGCGAGTATGCGTGTCGCACAAGTGATCGATGAGGTCGCCGCAGAGCTAGGACTCAGCACGAAGGGGCTGGACGGAATCACAATTGCCGTGGACTACGATGCAGCCCTGCAAAAGTTGGATCGAGGCTTCCAATCCGATAATCCTTTGACCCGCACTAACGACGAATTCGGCAGCGGGGTTGCAATGACGCCATGCGTTTTACGGGATGGGCGGGTCATGTCCCATATAGTTTTGAGTGCCAGCATCGTGCCATTAATCGATGCGCCCATGTTGGGAGTGAGTGGCAAATACATCATCGGGCACGAACTCTCGCACGCACACGAGCACTATTTTCGAGACCGGGTGCTTCCTAACACTCTTCTCAACATCAAAATCACGAAGCCCGATGACGCTGTACTTTTCGAGACAGCCGATGCTTGTTGGGGAGAGTATGCAGCGTGTTACTTCAGCGCACCCATCCATGCGGATCAAGCGAGGTTGTTTGAACTGGCGGTCGTTCCTCTGCTGAGAAAAGCCAAGGATGAGATCGTCGATGCCAAGAGAGATTGGATTTCCAACCGGGATTTCGGAAAAGTGTGGCAACGGATCGGTACAACGGCGTTTTCTCTGTTGAAGTACTTCTCGTATCTCCTAGGCCACGCGGCCGGTTTGAACAGGCCGGTACAGGAGTTAGCACCGGGGACATGGGAGTTGTTGCAATTGAACCCATGGCTCCTGCCCTGGATCGAGAAACTCGATGATGCATTGGTGACGATGTTGAATACATTCGAGCACTGGAAGGGCCTTGAAACATTCGAACCGTTGAAGCAGGTTGGTCGCGGGCTTCTGATGGATTGTGGAATTACGATTAGCGATTTAGATGGATCGCTATATGTGTACGTTGCTGGAGGCAAACTACCTGTCTAGCCGGACTACGCGGGTGGCGCATCGTCCCGACGTTCTTTGTCGTGATGTATGCGCCCCTCGCGCGGCTGAGGGCCCCGTCGCCTTCTCACGGCACTCTGTCCATCGGCAGCAGTGAAGCGTCCCGCAGGAAATAAAACCTCCAACTCGACCACGGCCCATCGCCGGGCTCCTTCGCCCATGTACGCAAGGGAAGTGGATCGAGCGACCATCGTCTCGCCGGTTCAAGCCTATTTAGACCTTTACGCCCGAGGCGGAGCGTTGACGAGGCGATGGCCATTGTCCATGATGAAGTGAGAACGCGAAATGACAGTCTGGAGACGTCCTGTGTATGCAGCGGTGTTTGACGAACCGACATTCTCGGTGTAGAGTGAATTTGGGTTAAGCAGGGGGAGTGTTTTATTCATTATGGGCGTTGTCGTATCAAGCAAGTCGGAACTCGTGGTGCCCCGCAGCGTTCGGCAGCGTGCTGGCCTAAGGAGCGGCCAGAAAGTGGAATTCAAGGTCTCCGGTGGCGTGATAAGCATTGTTCCCGAACTGCCGGTCGCCGATGACGAGTACACGCCGGCCCAGCGGCGGGTCATAGATACCCGTTTACAGGAAGCCCGTAAGGGCCCTTACCACGGGCCTTTTGCGACCGCCGAAGAAGCCATTGCCTTTGTCCGTAAAGAGGTGAAGAAGCGAAGACGGATGAAGCGTGCATGGTAAGTATCCCTGATGCAAATCGTCCTATCTCACCGCGCGCTCGACTCTCTGAGCGTTGCCCCGCCCAATGTCCGGCGAGCCTTTGAAAAGCAACTGCGATTCCTGCTAAACAACCTATTGCATCCTTCCCTCCGCGCCAAGAAATATGACGAGCCGGCGGGCCTGTGGCAGGCGCGAGTCAACCGCAACTGGCGTTTCTATTTCACTATCTCGGGCGATGCCTACGTCATTGAAGAGGTCATCGGCCATCCCAAATGAGCAGTAGGCTCTGGGCTGGAGAAATTTGACGCTGTCAGGGCAATCCCTCAGCGACAGAGGCAGCAAAGGCGTCGCGGGTGGCGCATCGTCCCGACGTTCTTTGTCGGGACGTATGCGCCCCTCGCTCCGCTAAGGCCCCCGTCCCCTAATCACGGCACTTTGTCCATCGCCAGCGGTGAAGCGCCCTTCAGGAAATAAAACCTCCAACGCGACCACGGCCAATCGCCGGGCCCCTCCACCCACCCTCGCTTCACCGGATTATTATGCATAGCGGAAGCCAAGATTCTCTCGAAGGGTTTTCAATATAAACACCGCCGTGATAGGTGCTTTGGGTCAAATAAGGCAGATGATTTAGGCCGTCAGAGTGTATCTGCATGAACAGGCGGCGATGATGAGCCCAGTTGGGGTGCATACATCCCGACAAAAAAAGCTGTGAAAAGTTCGTAGCGGCGGGTTTATCCCGCCATCGCAGTTCTGAAAACGTCTGACCCTTTGCCTTAGCTGTGCGTGCTATAATCGTTTCTATTAGGTCGAGATTGCCAATCATACATAGTCATTCACCCATGATCGGTCAGACGATTTCCCACTATCGCATTCTGGAGAAGCTCGGGGGCGGAGGGATGGGTGTGGTTTACAAGGCTGAAGATACTCGCCTCCACCGGTTTGTCGCACTAAAATTCCTGCCGGAGGCGGTCGCCCAAGATCCCCAGGCACTGGCGCGTTTCCAGCGCGAAGCGCAATCTGCCTCAGCCCTGAATCATCCCAATATCTGCACGATCTACGACGTAGGCGAATACGAAGGCCAGGCGTTCATTGCCATGGAGTTTCTGGATGGCGTGACGCTGAAACACCAGATTCAGGGCCGGCCCATGGAGTTGGAACGGCTGCTGGAGATCGCCATCGAGGTCACGGATGCCCTTGATGCAGCTCACAGCCAGGGCATCATCCACCGTGACATCAAACCGGCGAACATTTTTGTAACCAAACGGGGACACGCCAAGGTGCTGGACTTCGGCTTGGCCAAGCTAACTGTGGCGGCGGTCTCAGACCGCCGTAGCGTCGGCGATGGGGACATCGCCGCTACAGCCATGCCGACCGCCGGAGCGGACGAGCCGCATCTGACCAGCCCGGGGACAGCGCTGGGGACGATAGCCTATATGTCGCCAGAGCAGGTGCGGGCCAAAGAGCTGGATGCACGCAGTGATTTGTTCTCCTTTGGTGTGGTGCTGTACGAAATGGCGACGGGGATGTTGCCCTTTCGCGGTGACAGCTCAGGCGTCATCTTTGAGGCCATTCTGAACCGTACGCCCGTGCCCCCGGTTCGGCTGAATCCTGAGTGTGCCCCCGAACTTGAACGAATAATCAACAAGGCTCTAGAGAAGGACCGCGACTTGCGCTATCACGGTGCCGGTGATCTGCGCGCGGACTTGAAGCGTCTGAAGCGTGACACCGATTCCGGACGTAGCGCGGGCGTCTCGGCCGCCGTGGCTGGTGTATCCCGCCCCAGCACAGGGGCCGAAGACCGCGTGCAGGAAGCCCACGTCACTGCGGGCGGAACGCCGGCGCTGCGACGGCGCTGGCAGGCAATCGCGGCAGGGATCGTAGTCGCCGTTGGGGCCATTCTGGCCTATCTCTGGACGCGCCCCTTGCCCGTGCCGAAGGTCTCAAACTACGTCCAGCTTACCTACGACGGTGAGCCGAAGCAATTCGTGGGGACTGATGGCTCGCGCCTTTACCTCGGGGTGGGCGGCGGCACTTTTGTGGGCGGCGGCACCCCTGCGGGCGTCGCCCAGGTATCCGTCTCTGGCGGGGTGCCTGTGCGGATCGAGATGCCTTCCGCAACCCTGCACCCACTCAGCATCTCGCCGGATGGCTCTGCCATTCTTGTCGTGGACGCGACAGGTACGGCCTCCACCGGGCCGCTCTGGAGTCTTCCCGTTCTCGGAGGTTCGCCCCGCCGCCTGGGAGACACCGTGGGAGGGGACGGAGCTTGGTCTCCCGACGGCAAGACTCTTGTTTACACGAATGGAAGCGACCTGTTCCTGGCCAAGGGTGACGGTACTGAGTCCCACAAGCTAGCGTCCATGCCGGGCTTGCCGTTTTTGCCTGCGTGGTCGCCGGATGGAAGTGAACTGCGGCTGACTGTGCAGGGCCTCAATACCCCCGCGCGGTCGCTGTGGGAAGTTTCGGCCCAAGGATCGAATCTGCACCAGTTGCTTGCCGGCTGGCACAATCCTCCTGCCGAATCGTGGGGCAGGTGGACACCCGATGGAAGGTACTTTGTCTTCCAGTCGCAGGGCCAGATCTGGGTTCTTCCCGAAAAGGGGGGATTTCTCCGCAAGCCCAGCGGCACACCCGTTCGATTAACCTCCAGCCCGCTCAGATTGTCCTCGCCCCTTCCCAGCAAAGACGGCAAGAAACTGTTCGTGGTAGGTCAGACTTTTCGTGGTGAGCTGGTTCGCTACGACTCGAAGGCCGGAGAATTCCTACCCTACGTCTCCGGCATCTCGGCGGGAGATGTCACCTTTTCCAAGGACGGCCAGTGGATTGCCTATGTTACTTATCCCGACTTCGCCCTCTGGCGAAGTAAGCCTGACGGGCGCGAGCGCGTACAACTTTCCTACCGGCCATTGCGTCCCATCATGCCGCACTGGTCCCCCGACGGCAAGCAGATCGTTTTCTATAGTTCCCCGCGGTGGGGGGAACCTGAAAAGGTTTACCTGATTTCGTCGGAGGGCGGAAGCCCTCAGCAATTGATGCCGGACGATCCTAAGCCTCAAACGGACCCGAACTGGTCGCCGGATGGTGGCAAGATTGTCTTCTCGCGTCGCGTTACCGACCCTCATTCAGAAATCAAGGTTCTTGACCTGAGCAGCCACCAGGTTTCCACAGTGCCTGGATCTCAAGGACTCTTTTCGCCACGCTGGTCGCCGGATGGACGATACATTCTCGCCATGCCTGTAAACTCGCTGAGCATGGTCTTATTTGACTTCCAAACCGAGAAGTGGTCCGAAATCATGAAGGGTAGCGGTGGTTTTCCGAACTGGTCAGCGGATGGGCGGTATGTTTACTTTTTGCGTTGGCCCGAGAATCCGGCAGTGCTGCGGGTCCGTGCCAGCGACCGCAAGGTGGAGCGCGTTGCCGATCTGAAGAATCTTCGAATTACCGGTTACTTCAACATTTGGCTCGGCGTCGCCCCTGATGATTCTCCCCTGTTACTCCGCGACACCGGATCCCAGGACATCTACGCCCTAGACTGGGAAGCACCGTAGCCGTCCGCTGACGTCGGGGCGGCAATCCGATTGTCGCGGAGTGCGTGCGCACGGGTCTGGAATTCCCGCGCCAAAAACGAGAACGGGGAACCGCTTACGGCTCCCCGTCTCAGGTATTCGTCGTTAATGCCGTGGCAGCGTCCGCGGGGCGTTACCAACGGTGCGCACCGCAAGAGCGGTGTGATTTATCGACTAACCTCTGCGTGCCCGGCGGAGTCTGAGCTCCTTCGGTCAGCATGCTTCCTTCATACTCCTGTGCGCGACGAATTGCAACACCCTAAAGTACCAAACGCAGTTGCGATTAACCGTTACCCAACCTTCAGCACAACCTCGCCAGACCCGAGTCCCTGAGCCTCTACTCGCACGGTGACGCTTCCGGCAGAGCCAGTGGGTCTGATGATGGCCAGGCATTTGCCATGAAACGTTCTGGGGGTGTGCCGGCGGAAGCTCCGGATATCTTTCGGGTTTGCCGTTCCGGCGGCGGCCAGCACGCCTGGCCCGCCGATCGTGAACGCAACCGGCACGTCGGCGTCGGGCACCGCTTGTCCGGCTTCGTCCAAAACCTCTAATATCACATAAGCAAGATCGTTGCGGTCGCTGCGTATGGACTGCCGGTCTACCTTCAGCCGAAGTCTCGCTGGCTTGCCGGTCGTCACAAATGCGAGTTCGGCGATCTGAGTGCCGTGAGCCAGAGCAATTGCCCTCAGTTCGCCGGGGGCATAAGACACATCGAACTCGGCCTTAAACCGGGTCTCGACCGAGACCGGCATCACGCCGATTTCCTTGCCGTTCAGCATGAGGCGAACCTGATCGCCGCACGAATACACTCGCACCTTCAACGCCTTGCCTTCCTGGCCGGGCCAAGCCCAGCTTCGCAGTTCATCCGACCAACCCCAGGCGCTGACGACCTCGCTGCGTCCTTCCGGAAGAGGACGCTGCACGGCCATCTCCAATTTGCTTTCTCCCCACAACACGCGCTTGTAATACAACTGAGGCTTCGCTTCACCGATGAGGTCGATGTCTCCGCAATAGGCGTTGAACCACGGGTAGTCTGGAGAGATCAACAGGAAACTGGAAATAGGCATACCTCCAAGTTCGCCCGGCGGCGCAGCGGCTCCTCCCTGGGGGAATGGGTTCGGAGAATTCAGTTGGGCGTTGCCGATGCCCGACTCCCCCAGGTAATCCATCCCGGTCCAAACGAAGTCGCCGAGCACATACGGGTGCTTCTCAACCAGTTGCCAGTTTTCGAAGGCCTGGAGCGGGAAAGATTCGGTCCCCATGATCACGCGATGGGGCAGGCGCGCGTGATCTTTCTCGTACTCGCTCCACTGATAGTTGTAGCCTCCCACATCGAGATACTGAAATGCCGGATCGCTCTCAATCCAGGGGCGGCGTCCGTTCGACTCAAAGAAAAAGGGGACGGCGGCGGTAATCGGACGAGTTGGATCCAGCCGCTTGATCTCATCGACAATCTGCTTGGCAATCGCCACCCCGGCGGCATCGGCTCGTTCGGGAATCTCGTTCCCGATGCTCCAGAAAACGACACTGGGATGATTCCGGTCGCGCAGCACCATCGCGTCGATGTCGCGCTTCCACCATTCTTTGAAGTAAAGATGATAGTCCTGGGGATTCTTCTGAATAGTCCAGTGGTCAAAAGCCTCGTCGATCACCACCATCCCAAGACGATCGCAAGCGTGGAGAAACGCAGGCGAGGGGGGATTGTGACTGCAACGGATGGCGTTAAACCCATACGACTTCAGCAATTCAACTCGCCGCTCCTCGGCACGGTCAATGGCTGCCGCACCGAGCAGACCGTTGTCGTGGTGTACACAACCGCCTCGGAGCTTGATTGCCTCGCCGTTGATTCGAAGCCCGCGCTCCGCATCGATCTCAATCTTACGTATGCCAAATGAGGTCATGGTGCGATGTACCGTGCTGCCTCCCACCACCAGTTCGACTTCGGCAAGATAGAGTTGTGGGGTTGCCGTGGACCACAGGCGGGGCGCTTGGATCGCAAAGGAGTGGTCCTGCTGGACGCTGCTGCCCGCCCCCACCTCCTGCGTCGCTTCGTGATTTCCGGCTGGAGAGTTCTCCGGATCCAAGAGCCGCACCCTGACCGTTACATCTTGCGCAGCGCTTCCACGGTTCTCCAGCGTCACGTTGACTTTGACATTCGCTGAGTCCTTGCCGACTTCGGGTGTCGTGACGTGCACACCCCAAAGCGGCACGCGCACGTCGCCCGTAACGTTCGGCCAGACATGGCGGTAAATACCGGAACCGGAATACCACCTGCTGTTTCGTCCTTCGTTGCGCACGCGCAGCGCCAGCACGTTCTCGCCTTGGCGGTGAAGATGAGGCGTCAGGTCAAAGGCAAACGACGTGTAGCCGTAGGGGTGATTGCCCAGGTGCTCGCCGTTCAGCCAGGCGTCACTGTTCATGTACACACCGTCAAATACGATCTCAATGTGACGGTCAGTGCCCAGTCCGCGTGCCGTGAACCGTTTGCGATACCAGCCCGTGCCTCCCACGAACCAGCCTGTATCCCGCTTACCTTCGCTCCGGTACCTGTCGAAGGGGCCGGTGCGGAATGGCACCACCGTACCGTCCCAGATCGCTCCCTCCCCGCTTGATTCTGAAAGAGGCGGAAGATCTTCGACGCTCCAATCATGGGGCAAATCGACCGGGCGCCAGGCAGTGTCATCAAACTCGGGAAGTTCGGCGCCGGGAGCATCTCCTCGGAAGAAGCGCCACCCTCCGTCAAACGACTGATTGCGCTCGTTTGCTACCTCGGGTTCCGCGCCGGCCACCTGCTCGCTCTCGTGACCCCGAGCCGGCTCAGCCACGAGAGGGAGTGCGAATCCGGCAGCAAATGATTTCAACGCGTCGCGTCGGCTTAAGCCTTCGGGAATGCGGTCATTCAACCCTGCACTCTTATCGTGAGTTTCCATTCTGGTCTCCTACGCAGGATGTCTACTCTTCCGTGATCATGCCCGGGTCGTCAGGATTCAGGCGGTACGTCGAGTAGACGACAATGCTCATGGGTGGAATGCGGTCGGACAGATCCTTCCTGACTTCCAGTGTGCGCTCCGGTCGAAGTTTCACTTCGGCCTTGTCCTCCGCATCCCTGCTGAGCGAGTAGCGCACCAGCCGCACCGGGGCGGGCAGGTGCTCAAGTTCGATGCTGGCGTCGGCGGCCCGATGGCTTTCGTTCACCACCACCACCGTGAGGTTGCCTTTGGGCGTACGCAGGGCGGTTGCCACCAGCTTCCGGTCCCTTGCAGTAAAGGGCGCCTCGACGTGGGTGGCGAGCACGCCAGAGTGCTTGGGCAGGAAGCGCGTAAGCATGGCGAACTGGTAGTACGCGTTGGGCTGGGGTGTGAAGGCATCGAGCAGCTTGTTGTGGTCGATGTCCCAGGTACGCACCAATTGCCACTGCCCGTCCAGATCCCCGCGGTTGGCGAAGCTCCAGCGATTGAATCCGTCCACCCCGGCATTGATGCCGCGCACAATCAGAGAAGCGTTCTTCAAGCCGGATTGGTAGCAGGCCGGACCGGCATCCTCGTTGCCCCATCCGAACGCCATGGTACCGAATTCGGAAAGAAAGAACGGCTTGTTCCTGGCGTGCGCCCAGTTAGCCCAGCGGGCCATCCGCTGCTCAGCCTCCGTGAGATTGTAGCTGCCGTCCATGGAGTCCATTACCGCGTTGTAGGAGTGCAGGTCGTAAGCTCCAATGTAGGCGTCGAAGTCCACTTCGGCAGGCTTGAGGTCCGGCAGATCGGTCCAGTCGGGTCCGGAAATCGGCAGGGCCAGACCGCGGCGATCGAACTCCTCCCGAACCGCTTTCAACCCCGGGGTGAAGGGAGCTGACTTCATGTTGGAATCCTGCCACCAGGAGAAATCGTCGTGGCCAGGCTCGTTCGAGACCGAGACCCAACGGATGCACTTATAGCCCTTCACTCGTACCAGGTGCTGGACCAAGTCACCGATTCCTTGAGCCCAATCCGGAATCGAATAAGGCGCGCTGCGGAGCCGCTTGACGGCGTCTTCCGCATTACCGGGATAAGCGTTCCAGGCGACGTCGCCCCACATCTGCTGCAGGAAGACATCCACGCCACGCCGGTCAGCCCAATCCAGGATGCGATACAACACCTGCATCTCAGGATTGTCCCAGTCGAAGACGCCGCGCCTCGGTTCGTAGACCCGCTGTTCAAGTTCGACGCGGCACCAATCCAAGCCGAGCCATTCCGCGTGTTTGTACAACTCCTGCCAGTGCCGGTCGTCGCCAGGGTTCGGATTGCCGCCCCAACCGCTCCCTGACCAGGAATCGCCGTTTCCTTTCCTGCCGGGTAATTCCGTCGCCATGACATGAAAGGAGGCGCCGATCCCGCCGCGCATGGTAGAGACCGGAGCGCCGGCCGCTATATGGATGCGGACTTGAACGGGCTGTTGAGCCCAAGCAATAGTGGAACAGAGACAAAGCAGATAAATGCAGCGCATGATTCACCTTCAGCCGTGCCTTCACAAGAGATGGTGGAAACACCTCGCCTCGCGGGCGAAGGGATTGTACCTGAAGTACCAGGCGCCAGCAAAGCACCCGACTTTACCGGTCGCGGCGCAGGCCGCCCCCAGCCCCACATAGAAAGTGGTACAATCTCCCCCACATCAGCAAGGCGGACGATAGGCACGAGTTAGCTGGGGGGAAAGTTGTCGAGAGTTCTTCTGATTCTGCTAGGTTTGAACCTTTTTGCGCCCGGCGGGGCGCGCGCAGGTGAGAACATGTTACGGCTCCCAGAGGAGGTTCAGGGCTGGAAAACGGACGGCCCGGACAAGGCGTTCACGCGGAAGACCATCTTCGACTACATGGACGGCGGTGGCGAAATCTACCTTGCCTACGACTTCCAACAGCTTCTGGCTCGCGAGTATGCGAGGCCCAACGCCCCGCGCATCGCCGCGGAAGTCTACCAGATGGCTTCTTCCAGGGATGCCTATGGTGTCTTCACCCACGACACGGATGGGCAACCTGTTTCCGTGGGCCAAATGGCGCTTTACTCTGCAGGCCTGCTGCGGTTCTGGAAGGATCGGTTCTTCGTCCGCTTGCAGGCGGAGGACGAGACGCCGGAAGTGAAGACCGCCCTGATGGCCCTGGGTCGCCAAATTGCCTCGGAAATCCCGCAGAGCGGAAAGAGGCCCTCGCTGCTTATGGCCTTGCCGTCGCAGGGCCTCATTGAACCCAGTGTTCATTACTTTCATACTTCGGTATCACTCAACATTCACTATTTTCTCGACGACTCGAATCTGCTCGATCTGAACTCCAGGACCGAGGGGATTTTGGCTCGATACCAGCAGAGCAGCGACAAGCCGTACTTGCTCATCGTCCGTTATCCGAAGCCCCGCGACGCCCGGGCGGCCTTCGAGCAATTCAGCAGGGCTTATCTTCGGGAAACGCCGGCGGGAAATGCGATTTTTCGGAAACTGGAGAAGGGACAGTTCGCAGGAGGACGTTGGGAGCAAGGTGTCCTCCTGCTTGTCTTCGAGGCCGGGTCACGCGCGAGCGCGGAGAAGCTGCTCGAGCTTGCGGCCTCGAAAATGAAAGGAGTCACACCTTGAATCCGCATGACGAGTTCGATAGGGTCACTCGAAGGGATTTCTTGCGCGGCGCGGCTTACGGCTCGCTGGGTCTGGCGATGGGGCTCGAGGGTTTGGCACGCGCCGGGCAAGGCTCCGCCTTTGCCGCGGAGAAGCCTCTCGCTGAGGTGGTGCTGGTGCGGCATGAGGCCGCCGTGGATGCAGGCCACCAAGTCAACTCGGCCGTCGTGGTGGAGATGCTCAACACGGCCATGAAAAGCTTCACCGGCGAAAGCGAGATTGCCAAGGCGTGGCAGCGCTACTTCCGCCCGGAAGACAATGTGGGGATCAAATACACGCGCTGCTCCTGGCATCGTATCCACGTCAACCAGGCGGTGCTGGACGCCATTACGGAGCGTTTGATCTCCAGCGGCATCGCTCGGAGCCGGGTCGCTGCCAATGACTTCGGTCTTCCGGTGAAAGACTGTACAGCGCTCATCAACGTGCCCACGGTGAAAGTCCACGCCCTCACCGGCATCGCCGTTTCCATCAAGAACTATATCAACTTTACCGGGAACCGAAGTTCCTATCACTTCGAGGGCAGTTCGAAGCTCGGAGAAACTTGGTTGTTGCCTGAGGTGAAAGGCAAGACCCGTCTCATTGTGGTCGATATGCTGCGCCCCTACTTTGGCCCCGGCCCGCAAATCAATCCCCTGCATCAGTGGGATTATAAAGCTATCCTCGTAGGCAGCGATCCCGTGGCGATCGATACGGTCTGTCTGAGCATTTGTCAGAAGAAGCGCAACCTCTTCAAAGGTGAGGAATGGCCCATAACCCCGCCGCCTCGCAGCTTAGCCGCCGCAGACTCTCTCTACCACCTCGGCACCAGTGACCCCACCAAGATCAAACTGACGCGTTTGGGGTGGGACAAAGAACCACTGATCTGAATCCGAGACGGCCGGCTTCCGAAGGGTGAGTGCAACATGGAGGTCTATCCGGGGCTTCGAGTGGCGAGTGCGAGCTTCCGGCCTGGGGACGCTACGCGTGTCAGATCCCGGCGTACCACGCGTACCCGCCTTCTGCCGCCCCTGAGCCCATGCCGTGACCGAAACTTTTTAGGCTATCAGTCAGGGTGAGACGGGTGATGTATTTGACGCTCTTATAGCCGAGCTGCCGGGGAACCCGCAGGCGAAGCGGTCCGCCAAAGCCGACGGGGAGCTCGCCGCCGTTCATGCCGTAAGTGACGAGCGTTTGGGGGTGCAAGGCATCGGCCATGTCGATGCTCTCATACCAGTCGGATTGGAACGAGCGATAGAACACGTAACGCACCTGGGGGAGAGCCCCGACGAGGTCCATGAGGTGCGAGAGCGGCACGCCCTTCCATTCGGCGATATAAGACCAGCCTTCCTCGCACGCGATTTCCGTGATCTGCGTGCGCGAGGGGAAGCTCTTCAGCTCCGCCGGCGAGAACAATGCCGGGCGCGCGACCATCCCATCCACGGCGAGACGCCAGTCCGCAAACGCTCCCTGCTGAAGGAGCTTGAACTTATCGCCCAGAGGATCGACGGCATTCGCGAAGGGATACGTCGAGATCTGGCTGGGGGCAAACTCGCGCGCCAGCGCGTGGCGGCCCAATAACCGCTGCGCAGCATAGGTCAGGGTCTCGCCCGCCCCGTAGAGGGTACCCGCATCGGGCGGGATGAGTCCATAACGCGCCGCGAGCTTCGCCGCCACGGCCAGCCCGGAGGCGCCCGCGACGGTTGCCAGGCCCGCCGTAATGAGTTTCCGTCGAGACATCCCGCTCATACTCACTCCTTACCTGGGATTATGCGACCGGTGATCATGGCTCCTACCCGGTTTCGGAATCCGGCAAGACAAACCATGAAGACGTGAACCAAAAGGAAGAGGACCAGGAGTCCGGAAACAAAGAAGTGTATCGTGCGCGCGGATTGGCGGCCGCCCAATAGCGTGACGGCGCTGGGAACCACTGAAGTGAAGCCTGGAGACATGGCCAGGCCTGTCCAGATGATCAAGGGAAAGAGAACAAAGACCACCAGCAAATAGGTCAGGCGCTGCACGACGTTATACGACCAGGCTTCTTCCTGACTCGGCCGCCGGAAACGCAAATGCCGGAAAATGGCGCTCGCGAGTCCCTTCGGGGAGACGTCGGAGAATGCGGGAAGCAGGTTTCGCCTGAAATGCCCTTTCCAGAATCCAAAGGCGATGTAAAGTAATCCGGTCAAGACCGCCATCCAGGCCGATTCGAAGTGCAGGTACCGGCTCCAGCCGTTCTGGTCGGGAAGCACGTAGCCGTAGCCGGTAGGAACAGTGCCTCGCGAGGACGGAATCCGCAGAGTGAAAAGGGGTCGAGTGTTTACGTTGCCGGTCTCACCCCAATAAAAGCGCGGGTGCGAGATGAGAATCTCCACGCCGGTGACGAGCAGCGCCAGGAAGGCTAAGGTGGTGAGCCAATGCGTGACGCGAACCAAGGCCGCATGCCGGATTTCCAGCCTCGGCGAATCTGTACCCGCCGCGCGCCCGTTGGTCCCCGAGAATTGCACCTGAGCTGAGATAGACGGAGCGTCGCCCGTCTCATGGCCCGCCACGGCCGTCCGGCCGTCGCTCTGGAACTTGTCTGGATTCCCCATTGATTCTTCAGCCCTGTCTTTCACAATACATCCTGCAGCTTCCCAATGCAACTATCCTCGCGTTTGGGTAGTGTCTCAGATTGAAGTGGCATGGCCGCGCGGCGCAGGTATCCGTCAGCCGACGGATTCCCCTGCGGCTCTTCGCCTTTATTTGCGATGAATAGAAACGCCGGCTATTTGAGAATTTGATTTGAATGAAGACCTTCAAAAGACGACTGCGGCAAAGTAACGAAGGGCCGGCGTCAGGTGTTCTGTTCACTAAAGCAGAGAATGTAGCCGTCAGGATCCTCGACGTAAAATCGGTCAAGATCATCGACGAGAAACTGCGGGGCTATGCCAGTAAGGCACGTAGCGCGGTGACCTGTTAGAGTGGACATCTCATTCCTCGACCGTTGGTCGCCCGAAGAACAGGACGTAGCCGTCAGGATCGCAAATTTCGAAGCCGCGCAGACCGTCGTGTGTATCCTTAAGCGGTGCGCTGAATGCTGCGCCATGTTCGGCAAATTCGGCGGCAAGCGCATCGGGGTCCGGCGCATAGACAAAGGCGTCCAACCTCATGTAGGGGTGTCGCTTGTGGTTCGGCAGCGGCGACACGTCTTTGTCGGATTTGACGAAGAGTTGTGCTCCGTCGCGGCCGATGATGGCGAAAAAAGGATTCCGATCCGGCGCCCGGAATCTCGTCTCAAAACCAAGCTTATCGCAGTAGAAGGCAATGCTTTGATCGACGTTGCTGACGATAAAGCATGGTGAAATCCCCTGCGTGGTCGGTCGCGTCATAAGCGTGTACACCCTTGCTGCGGATTAATCGTAGGATATCAGCGCAGCATGACGGATAGCTGCCGCTGATCCTTCTCCCGCGGTTGGCGCATTCGGCACGACGCATTTTGTCGTGATGTCTGCGCCACCCGACGTGAACGTAGGGGCGAGGCGGCGCCTCGCCCCTACACGGTTAGGCAAGGTCGTAGCGATCGAGATTCATCACCTTATTCCACGCCGCCACGAAGTCCTTCACAAACGTCTCCTTCGAGTCGTCAGAGGCATAGACTTCCGCGATGGCTCGGAGCTGGGAATTCGAGCCGAAGATGAGGTCGACACGGGTGCCGGTCCACTTCATTTCGCCCGTGGCGCGGTCGCGCCCCTCGTACACGCCTTCGGATGCAGAGGAGGGCTGCCACTTCGTATGCATGTCGAGCAGGTTGACGAAGAAATCATTGGTCAGCGTCCCGGGCCGTTTGGTGAAGACGCCGTGTTTGGACTGCCCAAAGTTCGCATTCAAGGCGCGCAGACCGCCGACGAGAACCGTCATCTCGGGGGCCGTCAGCGTTAGCAACTGTGCGCGATCCACCAGCCGCTCCTCCGCGCTTCTTGGGTCTCCATTCCGGAGGTAGTTGCGGAACCCGTCTGCGGTCGGCTCGAGTACGGCGAAAGAGTGCGCATCGGTCTGCTTCTGCGACGCATCCGTGCGCCCCGGCGCGAAAGGAACGTTCACCTTGTGCCCGGCCTTTTTCGCCGCTTCCTCGACGGCTGCGCAGCCACCCAGAACGATCAGGTCAGCCAGCGAGACCTTCTTCCCGCCGGACTGCGCGCTGTTGAATTCCTTTTGAATCGCCGTCAGCTTCTTCAGGACCTTCGCCAGTGCGGCCGGCTGGTTCACTTCCCAGTTCTTTTGCGGCTCGAGGCGAATGCGCGCGCCGTTCGCCCCACCGCGCTTGTCGGAGCCGCGGAACGTCGACGCCGAAGCCCAGGCCGTCGTGACCAAATCGGAAATCGCGAGCCCGGAGGCGAGGATCTTGGCCTTCAGAGCAGCAATGTCCTGCTTCCCGACGAGTTTATGATCCACGGCGGGAACGGGGTCTTGCCACAACTGGGGCTCCTTGGGAACGAGCGGGCCAAGGTACCGCGAGAGAGGCCCCATGTCGCGGTGCGTCAGCTTGAACCACGCCTTGGCGAACGCCTCGGCGAACTCCTTCGGTCGCTCCAGGAAGCGCTTCGTGATCGGCGCATAGATCGGGTCCATCCTCAGGGAGAGGTCGGTCGTGAACATGATCGGGGGGTGCCGCTTCTCGGGATCGTGGGCGTCGGGAACGGTGCCCGCTCCCGCCCCCTTCTTGGGAAACCACTGGTACGCACCGGCCGGGCTCTTCCCCAGCTCCCACTCGTAGCCGAACAGGTTTTCCAGGTAGCTGTTGCTCCACTGCACGGGTTTGTTGCTCCACGCGCCCTCGAGCCCGCTGCCGATCGCATCGCTACCGCTGCCGCTGCCATAAGTGCTCTTCCAGCCCAGGCCTTGCTCCTCGATGGGCGCGCCCTCGGGCTCTGGGCCGACATACTTTTTCGGATCGGCAGCCCCGTGGGCTTTGCCGAACGTGTGCCCGCCGGCAATCAGCGCCACGGTCTCATAGTCATTCATCGCCATGCGGGCGAACGTCTCGCGAATATCCACTGCCGCTGCGATTGGATCCGGCTTGCCATTGGGCCCTTCCGGATTCACGTAGATCAGGCCCATCTGAACGGCGCCGAGAGGATTCTCCAGCTCCCGTTCGCCTTTGTAGCGTTTGTCCGCCAGCCACTCGCCCTCCGGCCCCCAGTAAATGTCCTCTTCGGGCTCCCAGACGTCCACGCGCCCGCCCCCGAAACCGAAGGTCTTGAACCCCATCGACTCCAAGGCGACGTTACCGGCGAGAATCATGAGGTCGCCCCAGGAGATTTTCCGGCCATACTTCTGCTTGATCGGCCAGAGCAACCGGCGCGCCTTGTCAAGGCTCACATTGTCCGGCCAGCTATTGAGGGGCGCAAATCGTTGATTGCCGGAGCCTGCCCCGCCCCGGCCGTCGGCGATGCGGTACGTACCTGCGCTGTGCCACGCCATACGAATCATAAACGGCCCATAGTGGCCATAGTCTGCCGGCCACCATTCCTGCGACGCCGTCATCAAGGCATGGAGGTCCTTGATCACGGCATCCAGGTCGAGGCTCTTGAATTCCTTGGCATAATTGAACTCCTTCTCCATAGGATTGGACAAGGGAGAGTGCTGGTGCAGGATCTTCAGGTCCAGTTGATTCGGCCACCAGTCCACATTGGTCGTGGCTCCGGCCAACGTATGACTGCGAGCATGGCCCGCGACCGGACACTTGCTTTCGGTTGATGAGGTTTGCTCCTGATGAGCGGGAACAGGCGTCCCCGCCGTAGTAGTGAGTTCATTATCCATGTATGCATCCTCCTTATTTTTCAATTCGCGAAATCGCCTCCGGCCGCGCTCGGCATTCGGAAGGGCGGGGCTTCAGCCCCGCCGTAAAGCCCTCACCCGTCCGTCAACTGACTGATCCCCCCTCTCCCGCTTGCGGCAGAGGGGCGGAGGTGAGGGCGTCGCCATCAGCGGCAGGGCTAAAGCCCTGCCCTTCCATCCCGGCACACGCAAAATGCGGCCGGGAGAAACTCCTTGCCGGCGCGTGCCATTAATACGGTCTGTACTACACGCCGGCGACACTGCACGGGAAGCGCGCGGCGGAGCGCACTTCGCGCAGAGCCCCCGGAAAATGAGTTCACACTCGCGAACCATCCGCTTGCCGAGGCTGCCCGAGGCAGGCCTGGGCACGTCGTACCACTCCATGTCCTCAACTTTGCCGCAGCGGTCGCAGATGAAGTGGTGATGCCGCATGCCCTTCGCATCAAAGCGCGCGGCGCGCCCCTCCACAGCCACTTCCCGCACCAGGCCCGCCTGCACCAAGTCTCGCAGATTGTTATAAGTCGTGGCCCTCGACGAGCGCGGATCGGCGCGATTCACGGCTGCGAAGATTTCGGCAGCCGTGGGATGACCGGTGTGTTTCGTCAAGAAAGCCATCACGGCGAAGCGCTGCGGCGTGCACCGCAACCCGCTGCCCTCCAGGGATTTCTTAATCGCCTCGGCGCCCATGAAGAACATTAGATTAAGTCTAATGTGAAATTGTGTCAAGTCGAGCACAATCTGGCGAGCCACCGTGTACGAGCCGCCTCCGCTCGGGTAAGCTACGATGGTTTGGCGATAGGAGAAATAGACGATCGCCAGCAGAATGATAATGCTGGCCATGATCGGTACAATGTAAGCAATTCCCGCGGCGGCCAGAGGGATCAGCAGCGTGAGCGCCGCCTCCGGCCCGTAAGCAGCGGAACTGAGGGCGTCCAATCCAAAGACGGAAAGGCCTCCCACCGGCCCCAGCTTCTCTCCCGCTTCTTCCGAAGAACGCAGCGGCTCGCCGAAAAGTAGATCGTAGAGCTTCATCGCTCATCCTTGAAGGCCGAAGTCGCCGTGCATGATGCCCTCAATATGTGTGCTTAACCCGGATTCTTCCGACGGGTGCGTTCGTCTAATCGTTACTTCACGCCGGACCGCGTCGCCGTGAAATGGTAGGGAGGCTGCTGAGAAACGCTGCTATCGATCGCCATCGAGAATCGGATCGTGTCCCCTTCCACTGTGCCCTTGTAATACTGCTTGTCTACGTAAGTCTTGCCATCGAACCCAGTCAGAGACTTGGTCATGAAGCTGATCCGGTCTCCCTCGACTTTGCCATCAAAGATATTAAGACTTTCTTCAAGAAATGAGGCGGTGCCGGATAATTCCGTGCCGGCAACTTCAAAGTTGAACGTCTCTCGGTGGGTGGCTTCGTCCCAATATTTAACCGTCGCCGTCCACTTGCCTGCGACGTCCGTAGGTCCCTTGGCCGGGCTCTTTGACTTATCAGCCTCCGCCGGGTTGGCTCGGACCGGCGCTATGGGCCCGTTAGCGGGTGCGATCTGTTTCTGGGAAGCGGAATCGGGATTCGCACGAATGGTCCCATTAGCGGGTGCGCTCTGCTTCTGAGAAGCGGAACCGGGATTCGCGCGAATGGTCCCATTAGGGGGTGCGATCTGTTTCTGGGAAGCGGAATCGGGATTCGCGCCAGCGGCCGGCTTCTTCGGTTGCCGAGACAGCAGAATCCCACCCACAACTGCCGCAACCACCAGGACCAGTGAAACCGAAAGAAGGAATCGCTTTGATTTCGCCTCCCACCGCCGATTGGCGATGCCGGGAACAGTCTTCTTGAGCGTGTCGATCAGTCGTTCCGCATCCGCCCGGAAATGTGCGTCCCTGAGATCCATCGCCTCGCGGGCGCACAGTGGACGCAATTCGTCAGGCAAGTCGCCTTGGTGCGGCATGGTCGCTCCGCCCACCAGGACAGGAATCACTCGCACTCCGCGTTCGAGCGCCTTAGCAATCTCCAGGCGCACGAAATCACCTGCCATGTCGAGCCGCCGGCCTCCCTTCGCTGCGGTGCATGTCAGCCACCTCTCACCGATTACAGCCAGCAGCGCATCGCAGTGACTGATCTTCTCCTCGATCACCGCCGGAAAATTGTCGCCGCCCATGATCGTGTCGACGTCCATGTACGTGTTCTCTCTACCGAAGTGGACGCTGAGGATGTCGAAGAGGCGACCCGCATATCCGCTGCTGTCTTCACGGCGATAGCTGATGAAAACTCCTGGCATGTCATCCCCGGTCAAGGTTAGGTTAAAGCTACTATACTGCCTTTTGCCGACGAGCGAAACCTCGATCGCGGAAGCCGGAAGATTGCCACGGCCAAGACTTTAAAGTGCTCTGCCGGGACAAACTTCCGGGAAGGGGCCTTGACTTTCCGGGGAGTCAGGAGCGCTGCACTTCTACGGGTAAGCCGTTATGCGGCCGAGTGATCCGCCCCTCAATGGACGAGAAGCCGACTTATCATTCCCAATCCCCAACAGCGCCGGAACTATCTCGGCGGCCACAACTTGCAGTGCGACGAGCGAGTAGATCCTTCTGCGACCCTTTGAAAGTAATTTCCAAGTGCGCGACTAGAACTAAGCCTCTGCGGCTGCTGCTGCTATTCCCTGCCTTCTCGCCGCATTTGGACCCTGATTCATAAGGTTGATTTCCCCTGTCTTTGGCTGTCGTTGCGTATTGCTGATTTAGCAGGGATAAGAAATCTCAAGAAAATGGGTTGCTCAGGGATAGATCGCCCGATTGGTTCCGAAGAAGGTGCTGAGTCAATCAATTCGTTTAATCTTCCCTCCAACTAACCCATAGTTCTCACGCTTGCGCCACATTATAATGAAGAGGATATCCTGAGGCTGCGAACCAATTGAACCTTGTTCTTGGACGCGAGGTGCTGCTATGAGAGCTGCACGATTAACAGCCCTGATTCCGTTTTTGTGGGTTCAGGCGCTTTTCGTGGGCTGTAAGAATTCCCCAGAAGGTCCGAATGCCGGGGCCCCGCCGCCGTTGAAAGTCGAGCATGTGGAGGACGCAAGTGTCTTTCCAGTCGATCGTCCCGACAAGTTCCCATTGACCGTGGCCACCGAGCATATCTCTTCCACTGAATTGAGGGTCACAGCAACGGTGAATCCGGACGTTTCGCGAAACGTTCCCGTCGTCACCCTGGCCACTGGCCGGGTGGTGGAGATCAAAGCGCGATTGGGCGACGAGGTACAGAAGGGACAGGTCCTTTTGCGCGTGCAAAGCCCGGACATTTCCGGCGCGTTTTCTGATTACCAGAAGGCAGTCGCAGATGAAAAGCTGGCGCACACGCAGCTCGAACGCGCCCAACTCCTCTTTGGAAAAGGCGCTATGTCTCTCAACGATCTTCAGGTTGCGGAAGATGCGGACTCGAAGGCACAAGTAGACGTTAAGACTACGGCCGAGAAACTTCGCGTCTTAGGCGTCCCGGAGGTTGACCAACCCTCGGGAGTCGTCGATATTCGTGCTCCGATATCGGGAGTGATTACCGACCAGGAGATCACTAATGCCGGCGGAGTGCAGGGCCTGAACTCACCGAATCCGTTTACAATCTCCGACCTCACTCATGTATGGATACTCTGCGACGTCTACGAAAACGATCTTCCCTATGTGCGCATCGGGGACACGGCCGACATTCGGCTGAACGCCTACCCCGATAAAGTGTTCACCGGAACCATCAGCAATATTGGTCCGGTGCTGGATCCGAACCTGCGGACGGCGAAGGTGCGGATCGAAGTCAACAATCCCGGCCTGATGCGCCCAGGCATGTTTGCGACGGTCACCTTTCATGGCCTCGATCGCAACAAATACGCCGCCGTGCCCGCCGCGGCTATTTTGCATTTGCACGACCGTGATTGGGTTTACTTACCTGCCGGGGCCAACAAATTTCGGCGGGTGGAAGTCAAGGGCGGCGACATGCTCGCCGGCAACATGCAGGAAATCCTTTTGGGAATTGCCCCAGGCCAGCAGGTGGTGGCTAATGCTCTGGAATTTCAGAACTCGGTGGAACAGCAATGATCCGGTCCCTGCTCGATTTCGCTCTCAACAACCGTTTCGTGGTTCTGGGTATCGCCCTGCTACTCTTTGCGGGTGGCATCGTCTCGTTTAAGAACCTGCCGGTAGAAGCCTACCCGGATGTTGCGAACACTTGGGTTCAGGTGATAACCCAGTGGCCCGGACGGGCGGCCGAAGAGGTTGAGCAACAGATCACCATACCCATCGAGATTCAGATGAACGGAATTCCCTACCTTCTGCACGTGCGCTCGTCCTCACTGGCGGGACTCTCCGTGGTCAACCTGATTTTCGATGATAATTCTGATAATGATTGGGACCGCCAGAAGGTTCTGGAGCGACTCTCGCAAGTGACGCTGCCGCCCAATGTTTCCGCCCAGATTGGCCCGGATTACAGCCCGGTTGGCCAAGTCTATTGGTACACCCTGAAGAGCACGAATCCCAATTACGACCTGGTGGAACTCAAATCACTCCAGGACTGGGTGGTCGCCAAGTACATGAAGGCCGCGCCGGACGTGGTGGACGACTCCTCTTTTGGCGGAATTACGAAGGAGTATCAGATTCGCGTTGATCCCGACAAGCTCGTTTCCTATGGGTTGAGCCTCGCCCAGATCGAGCAACAGCTCAGCAATGCGAACGCGAATGGCGGGGGCAGCTTCATCGAACAAGGCTCCCAGCAAGTCAATGTTCGCGAAGTGGGGTTGGTTCAGCACGTCTCCGACATCGAAAGGACATTGTTGAAGACGCAGAAGGGGACGGCCCTCCGCATCAAGGACATTGCGGTCGTCACGCAAGGGCCGAAGATTCGCCTCGGCCAAATCGGGAAGGCGATTCATCGAGCGGATGGCGTCGTGGTGGACAACAACGACGTGGTGGAAGGAATCGTCTTCATGCGCAAAGCGGCGGTGACGGAGGCCACGATGCAGGGCATCCACGCCGCTGTAGACAGGATCAATGACCACATCCTGCCGCCCGGAGTGAAAATCGTTCCCTACCTGGACCGTGATGACTTGGTGCACTTCACCACGCATACGGTGCTGCACAACCTGTCTGAGGGAATGATCCTGGTGGTGGTTATTCTCTTCATTTTTCTGGGCGACTTCCGCGCCGCGTTGATCGTTTCCGTCACGATACCGTTTTCCTTGCTTTTTGCTTCTATCTGTCTCGATCTCAGGCACATCTCCGCCAACTTGCTTTCCCTTGGGGCGCTGGATTTCGGCATGGTTGTAGATGGCGCGGTGGTCATGATCGAGAATATCGTTCGCCATCTGAGTCGCCCTGCGACAGACTCACGAACCTCCATGGAAAGGATCCGGGAAGCTGCGCATGAAGTACAGCGGCCGGTCTTTTACGCCATCGCCATCATCATTACCGCGTATATGCCGATTTTTACCTTGCAACGGGTCGAAGGAAAGTTGTTCAGGCCCATGGCGTGGACGGTGGCCTTTGCTTTACTCGGCGCATTGATTTTCTCCATGTTGGTGGCTCCGGCCCTCGCCAGTGTGTTTTTCCGCTCGGGGGTCAAGGAATGGAAGAATCCGGTGATGGTTTTTCTGACGGACCGCTACAGAAAAAGTTTGACTTGGGCGATCCGCCATCGTTCGTTGACACTGGGGGCCGCCAGCGTTCTGTTTGCCCTCACGATGTACCTGGCTTTCGGCGGAGTGATTGGTTCGGAATTCCTCCCGCATCTGGATGAGGGCGCGATTTGGATTCGGGGTACGATGGCTCCCAGCACCGGCCCCACGGAGAGCGCGCGCGTCGCGCAAAAGGCCCGTGAGGTGCTTTGCTCTTTTCCCGAGGTTCCTCAAGTCGTTAACCAGATCGGCCGCCCTGATGATGGTACAGACACAACCGGCTTTTTCAATATGGAATTCTTCGTCGACCTCCTGCCAAAAGAGAAATGGCGACCCGTTTTTCATCAGGACAAAGATTTACTGATCGCGGCAATGGACCGCGAATTGGAAAAGATGCCGGGTGTTTTCTGGGGGTTTTCTCAGCCGATTTCTGACAACCTGGAGGAGGCGGTGAGCGGCGTCAAGGGCGCCCTCGCCGTGAAGATCTATGGGGACGACCTCAAAACACTGGAAGGGAAAGGCGACGAAATTGTCGCCGCCATGCGGGGCATTCAGGGCGTCGAGGATCTAGGATTGTTTCGAGTCCTGGGCCAACCCAACCTGAATTTTCAGGTCGACCGCGATCAGGCGGCCCGTTTTGGGATCAATGTTTCGGACGTTCAAGATGCCGTTCAAACTGCCGTGGGAGGCAATGCCCTCAACCAAGTGCTGATTGGTGAGCAGCGGTATGACCTGGTCCTGCGTTATTTGCCGGAGTATCGCGATACCAGGGAAGCCATCGAGAGAATCCGCATACTTTCCCCCAGCGGTGAGCGGGTTTCGCTGGGGCAATTAACGAAGGTGAGCGAGACCGACGGCGGCTCGGAGATTTATCGTGAAGGGAATTCCCGTTACGTGGCGGTCAAATTCAGCGTGCGGGGCCGAGACCTGGGGAGTACGGTCCAGGAAGCGATGAGGAAGGTCAATGCCTTGGTCAAGCTGCCCCCCGGCTACACGATCGATTGGGCGGGCGAATATGAAAGCCAGCAGCGATCGGAACGCCGCTTTCTGATCGTGCTTCCCATCACCATCCTGGTGATCTTCATCATCCTCTACACGATGTTTGGCTCCGTCAAATGGTCGCTGTTGATTATGACCAACGTGGCGATGGCCCCTCTCGGGGGCCTGCTGGCTTTGCTGGTGACCCATACCAATTTCAGCGTGTCCTCCGGCGTGGGTTTTCTGGCGCTTTTTGGCGTCTCGGTGCAGACCGGAGTGATTATGCTCGAATACATCAACCAGCTTCGAGCTCGGGGTTTCACGATTGAACAGTCCGCGGTGGAAGGGGCGGTGCTGAGACTGCGGCCCATTATGATGACGATGCTCGTCGCCACGCTGGGCTTGCTTCCCGCGGCACTCTCCCATGGAATCGGCTCCGACTCCCAGCGCCCCTTTGCTATCGTGATCGTTGGCGGCCTGATTTCCGATCTGGTACTCAGTATCTTCCTCCTGCCGACCCTCTATTCCCGGTTTGCGCGTGAGGGTGACCGGCTTCCGGAGCCAGATATGGAGAGAGAGGTGTAGGAGCCATGACTAAAAAAGAAATCTGCGCGCGCATCCAGGAAATTGGCATTATCCCGGCGGTATGGGTGTCTTCCAGGGAAGACGCCAGTTTTGCCGCCGGTTCGCTGGCAGGCGCCGGCATCCCCATATTGGAAGTGAGCGTCGAGACGCTCGAAACGATTGACTTGATCGCACACCTCGTCGGCACCCATGAAGGAATGCTTGTGGGCGCCGGCACGGTATTAGATACGGAAACGGCCAAGCGGGCGTTCGGTGCCGGGGCAGGCTTCCTGACGGCGCCGGTGTTCAACTACTCGATTGCGGAATTTGCGGCCGAGCGAGACATCGCGTTAATTCCGGGCGCACTCACTCCGACGGAAGTGCACACGGCATGGAGACTGGGCGCGGACTTCGTGAAGGTGTTTCCCTGCTCGCAGGTGGGCGGCGATAAATACATCAAAGCATTGAAGAAGGCGTTGCCGCAGATTCCCCTGGTCGCATCGGGGGGTGTGACGCAACATACGGCAACCGGGTTCATTCTAGCCGGCGCTGCTGCCCTGGGGGTCGGGTTGGACCTGATACCGCCGGATGCCATCGCGCGACGACAAGTGGAGCGAATCCAAGAACTCGCACACCGCTTCTGTGGGTTCGTTAAAGACGCGCGGACGCGGCTGGCGGGAGGAACAGCAATGCATCGGGTGGTGAAAAAGTGATTCAGTCCGATCTTATTCTTGAGAGGTTTTTGAAACAAGTTTTAAGGTGACAATTGAGTTGTGTTACCTGGCGTGAGTGGCAGGCGGCACAGCATCTGAGCGACCCTCGGTAGGCGAGGCTCCCGCAACGGTGTAGGTTGCACATGCGGCCGGTTAGCGGCGGACTCTAATCCTATGCGGTTATTACGACTCCCTCGGGCCCTGAGGATTCCGCCTGAAGAGCGCCCTTCCCTGGCGGCAAATATGGCGGTCTGTCTGGTGTGGAACTCACTTTGGCGTGTAGGCGAAACCGTGGAAGTGGCCTTGCCGAAGCAACCAGGATTCCGGGGGAAGGGGCAGGGTGGCTTTTTCAGGCAGCACGCGCGCCGCTCGACGACATTTGGACCGAGTCGACCGTAAGACCGGAGTCTGGGCCGGCAGGGCGAGGAAATTCGGGAAAGTCCGCTCACTTTTTGCATTTTCCACTTGACAACCGCGCGAACCTATGATAGCCTATCATCGTGATCTTATCGTGGACATATTGTCGCAGGCGGGCGCCGGGGTGCGCCGAGGTGCAAGGGAAAGCGGAAGGGTCCCGGCGATGGGGGAATGTAGGGAACTACAAAAAATGAAAAATAGTGGGAACGAAGCTAAGAAGTACCTGAAAACAAAGCACATCACTTTTTTGAAGGGTGCAAATTATGCGTGTTTTGCGCACAAATTAGCTCGAAATAGAGCCTGAAAGGAACAAAAGAGACCACATTCTGCGAAAACGAAGCGAAGATTGAAGCTGCGACGCGAGGCCGGGACGGTGACAAGTAGTCGGCTAGTACTCGATAACGGAAATCACCGTCATACCGGGGCACTTTGGACGGGCGGGGCTTCAGCCCCGCCGCCTCCGGAAGCGCGGCGGGTTGGGCCTTTAGGCCCTGAAGCCAATTTGCCTCAGGGGCTAAAGCCCCCAATGATAAGCCGTTTTCCATGGCGGGGCTAAAGCCCCGCCGTTCCGGTACACCACTCGAGTCCAGGGGAGCCGAAATGCAAAGACGAAGTTTCCTCAAAGCCGGAGCGGCGCTGGCCGGTGCGCTGAGCGTTCCCGGACCCAGTCTTACACGTGCCGACGTACCTGACCACAATTGGGACCGGCACGATTTCGGGGCAGGTCCTCCCGTGCGAAATCGGCTCAACCAGGGGCCCTTTGGGATTGACCAGGACGAAGGCTGGCTGACCCTCGCGACGACCACGCCTTCGGACCGGCAAGTCAAGAACTTCGGACTGGGACTAGTGGGCTACGCGTGGGAAGAAGGCGGCCCTTCCGTTGCCGCTCGGCAGGGGAAGGAGACGCTGGAACAGCACGTTGAGAAGCTGGCGGCGCTGCCTTTTGTTGACGTGCTCTACATCCGCTGCGACTGGCGCGACGTGCAGAAACGGCCCGGCAGGCTTGACCCGATGCCCATCTGGAGGCTGGCGTTTGAGGCGGCCAGAGCCTACCACCTGCGCGTCGCATTCCGGGTGCAACTCTCCAGCCCCAATATCCAACCCAATCGGGTCTCCATGCCTGACTTCGTCCGGGAGAAGGTGCCGCTCTTCAACATCGGAAGAAAATCCAAGGAGGGCAACAGCGATTTCGACTTTTACGAACCTCAATATGACCACCCGGAATTCCAAAAGGCCTTCCGTGAACTTACCGAGTTGTTAGCCGCGGAGTTCGACAACCATCCGTGGGTGGAGTTCATGGACCTCATGATGTACGGCTTCTGGGGAGAGGGCCACACCAGCGATCACCAGCCGACACCCTTCCGCGACTACCTGACCGCGGAGCGGACGTTCGCCGGGATGACACAACTGCAGCTTGAGGCCTTCCAGCGAGTTCCAATCGCAGTTAATACTCAGCCGGATATCAGTCGCGTGGGTAATCGCGAGGTGCAGGACAGGGTGGTCCGGGCGGGCGGCTGGCTGAGGTCCGACAGTGTCATTGTGGACGAACCCATCCAGGTCGAAGCGCTGGGCAATCGCCCTCCCTGGCTCGCGGCTATTCTTGAGGACGGCGCCGGCCGGCAATACCTCCTTTCCGGCGCGTCCAAAGAGAACGAGGACGACATGGGTTATCGCATCGACGAGCGCTATCGCGAAGTCGTAGGTCTGCATGCCCTCGACCTCGGGGCCAACTACTTTGCGCTGTGGACGGAGGCGGACAACATCCAGCGCTATTACGAAAAATATCCGCGTTCGCTTGAGATGCTGCAGCGCAGGCTGGGCTATCGCGTTCGCCCCTCGTGGATATGGCAGCGCAAGCGTTACGGCACGGCGGAACTCGTCCTGGGCATCGCCAACGATGGCGTCGCGGGCGTGCCGGGCGTCCTGGGTGTGTACGCGGAAACTCCGGATGGAAAAGTAAGGGTCGGTGGAAACCTGGACGCCGGCCAACCGTACGCCGGGAAAGTTCGCCAGGCCTCGCTCCTACTCCCACCCGGATTCGATGGCAAGGAATTGCGTCTGCGCGCCGAGATCGAAGTGAAGGGAGTAAGCCGCCTGGTTCGCTGGGCATGCCACGAGGCCCTCAATCCCGACGGTTCGTTGACGGTTCGCCTGCGCCAGAACGGCGACCCGCGATTCAGGAAGGGAGTCTGAGCGGCGACTCGGCCGCGGCAACAATGTTCGTGTGGGTCGTCGCCAGCCTGGTGGGCATGTAGTGGTACAGTTTGATGTAGAGGCGGCTTTACGCCGCCATTTGGCGAGCTGAACTCGCCGCTACAATATCAAACTGTACCACCACCAGAAATCGACATGTCTTGCGGAAAAACTGCTTTTCTGCCTTCCACCCTCACAGCCACAGGTGTTTGTTGGAGTAAAACGTGACCGGCCCCTCGGGGTGTTTCGCTTTGTAGGCGCGAAACTGCTTCAAGATTGAGGCGTATCTGCGGTCGGAGGTTCTGAGCTTCTTGTGAGGCATTTTGATGAGGGCTCGCTCCACTTCCCAGACGTTCCTTTCGGAGAGCCGCCAGTCGCCTTTCACCAAGGTCCGCAGGTCGGCGACTCCGTAGCCGGTGATTCGGCCCGACCCGTCCACGTAAGGATCAACGTAGCTCATCACCAACTGGCGGACGGTACGGAAGACCGGCTTGCGCCCGTGCAGGCCGGCGTCGCGGGAGCGCGCCACCGTTCCCCACAGTCCCCGCCGCCGGAATAAGAAAAGAACGTGGTCCAACTTGTCCTGGGACTCGAGATCGAGAAGCAAGGGCGGGTAGCCGTGCTGCTCGAGAATGGCCGCCGCCGACAGGGCGCCCTCCAGACAATGAGCGCTCCAATGCCCCACCACGCCGCGGAACGTCCGGAGCGTCTCCCCGCCCTTCTCCCAGTTATAAGGCAGGTCGCGAAGAAATGCCTGAACCTGGAGAGGAGTTCGATACTTCTGAACCACCGCCCATTCCTTCGGGCGAAATTCCGCACGCCGTTCAGCGACAGCCCTCTCCCGTGGGGAGAGGGTGGCCCGTGACGGCGCTTTCATCAGCCGTCGCGGGCCGGGTGAGGGGTTACTCGCTGCCAAATCGTCTCCTCGTAATTTTCCCCATATGGGGTAAACACAACCGCAGACGTGCCTTCCGAGGCGTGCGGCTCTTTCCCGCGCCTGTCGCACGAACCGCGGACCTGAAACGCAGGTCTGCGCTACTTCGCCCAACGGTCGTACCAGAGCTGAAAGCAGAAGAGCGCCCACAGCAATTTCCGGTGGTCCGCCCGCTCGCCCCAGTGTTCTTCGAGCAGCCTGCGGACATAGGGGGCGTTGAACAGCCCCTGCCGCTTCAACCTCTCTTCTCCTAGCGCTTCGTCCAGCCAGGGACGCAATTCTCTCCGCATCCAACGGCTGATGGGCACGGAGAAACCGCGCTTCTGGCGGTAAACGATTTTGCGCGGCAACCACTTCACGGCTGCTTTCTTAAGAAGGTACTTAAGTCTGAACCCGCGGACTTTCAACTCCGCCGGCAGGCCGGCCGCGAATTCAATCAGGCGGTGATCGAGGAACGGCGTCCGCATTTCAAGGGAACAGGCCATGCTGGCACGGTCAACCTTCACCAGCAGATTATCTTCGAGATAGAGCCGGAAATCGAGGTAAAGCATCTCCGCCAAGTCGCATTCGAAAGTGGCTCCGTCCAATATGCGCTCGAGCGGCGCCAAGGCTTCCCGGCTGGGGGATTTCGGACCGCACCAGTCTGGAGCAAAAAGCTGATCCAGCCCCTCGGGACTTGTCATTCCGAACCAAATCGCGTGCCGTTCCGCGGGCGCGATCTCCACGTAATTGAAGAACTGCAAGAGGTACCAGCCCAGGGGCACCGCACCCGTGGACAGCGGTAGGAATCGTTTGAGCCGCGCGACGAACTGATGGCGAAGGAAACGCGGAAGGCGCAGATAATGGCCTGCCAGCCAGGCTCCGATGTAGGTCGGGTAGCCGCCAAAAAGCTCGTCGCTGCCCTCTCCGCTCAAAGCCACTTTGATGTGCTGGCGAGCAAAGCGCGACAACAGGTAGGTTGGGAGGACCGCCGGGTCGGCCAGGGGCTCGTCGAGGTGGTTGGCGAGAGTCTTCAGGGCCTCGCGCAGGCTCGGCTCGTTGGCCGTGGTGACGTGGTGCTGGGTGTGAAAATGCCGGGCCACAAAATCCGCATAAGGCTCCTCGTTAAATGACTTCTCTTCAAACGCCACCGAGAAGCTGTTGACGTTCCCGGGCGTCAACTGGCTCATCATCGCCACGAGAGTGGAGGAATCGATTCCGCCGCTCAGGAAGACGCCCAGGGGGACGTCGCTGACCAGCCTCGAAACGCAAGCCTCGTGCAGCTTTTGGGAAAGTTCGTCGACGAGATGCTCTTCCTGCCTGGCCGTGACCCTGGGCTTGCCGGGCGGCAGAAGATGATCCTGAAGCCGCCAATAGGCGTCGATTTGCACCTTGCCGTCCCGGATCACCATGCGATGGGCTGCCGGCAGTTTCCGGATCTCGGCAAAAACGCTGCGGGGCGAGGGGAAGTAGCCGTGCAGGAAGTATTGGGCTAGGGCCGTGCGGTCGATTTCGCGGCCAATCGCGGGATAGGCAAGCAGGGATTTGATTTCCGAAGCAAAAGCCAAAGTGTTGTCCCGATGCCAATAAAAAAGGGGCTTCTCGCCCGCCCGGTCGCGCGCCAGCGTAAGCTGCTTCCGGCGGTCGTCCCAAAGCGCCAGGGCGAACATCCCGTTCAGTTCACTGACGAAATCAGGCCCCAGCTCTTCGTAGAGGTGAACGATCACTTCCCCGTCCGAGTGGGTTTTGAACGCGTGCCTGGGTTCCAGGCGCTGGCGGATTTCCCGGAAGTTGTAGATTTCGCCGTTAAAGACGAGGGTGATATCGCCGGTTTCGTTCGAGAGCGGTTGGTCTCCGGTCTGGAGGTCAATGATGCTGAGCCGCCGGATGGCCAGAGCCACATGAGGCAGCTCGAACTTGCCATGGCTGTCGGGGCCGCGATGCTCGAGGCAAGCCGACATCTGATCGATGCGATCGCGACCAGCCACAGGCTCGAGTTTCAGATTCAGGAGACCGCAAATGCCGCACATGGAAAACCAGAAGTCAGAAATTAGAAATCAGAAATCGGGAGTCAGAAGTGAGGCTTCTGACTTCTGATTTCTGCTTTCTGATTTCCCCCGGGGATTTTCCACACCGAAAACCCCCAGCCCGTCCACAACGGCTCGACGCGGCCCACGTCGTTGGCCAACAGGCTTACATGCGTGTTGCGAACTAAAACCAGCCGAGGCTGAGGCGTAGAGCGGATCAAGCCTACGAACTGGGTGATATCCAGCAAGCGTCGTTGGTCAACCGGGATGGGATCGAGATCCTGGAAGGTGCGCGACAGGGCGCTTGGAAATGCCTCCGGTGATAACCCGCGCCGAATCTTGGCCACTCGCCACGCCAGGTAGTTGCTGGTCAACTCGTTCGCGTCCGTAGTCACCAGCCGCACAGGCCGCCGAAGATAAAATGGCAGGCTGGTTCGGAAATAGTAATACCCGTAAATCGGAAGGTCCTTCTGCGGGCTCGAGAGAATTGTGCTCGCCAAACGGCGGCTGGAATTAACGTCCGCATAAGCCTTCATTGGGCCAATCCAGCGCGCCAGAAGCGCAGGCGTGGCCAGCGCCAGAAGCCCCAGAGTGGCGACCGAAAGCCATTTTCCGCGCGCCCGGGCTGCCACGTTCCTGCCCACCACAGCCAGGGCGCCCAGAATCAGTCCCGTGTAGAGGACCGAGGGCTTTAACATGGCGAAGACATTCGGATGGAGCTTGCTCGCCAGATGGGAACGGATGGAGCTAAACATCGTCAACTGTGAGCAAGCAGCAACAATAAGTCCTGTTCCCAGTAGCGTGGCGAAACCTGCCGTCAGCCAATCCGGGGCTCGCGTCAGCCCCGGCTCACCAGCATCATCCCACACCTTTGCCATCAAAATGCCCAAAGGCACAATGGCTGGAAGGAAATAGCCTGGCAACTGTGAGCGCGAAAGCGAAAACAAGGCAAAAGTCACCACCGACCACGTGAGAAGATACAAGGTCGCTGAGAACGACCGGACACGAAGTTCCCTCCAGCGCTTATGCCGACTCCATCCCGCCCAAAGCAGAAAGATGCTCCACGGAAAAAACCCCGCCAGGTACACCGGAACATAGTAGAGGAATCCACCCTGGCGATGCGCCAGCCCTCCTGAAAACCTGGCGAGGCTCTCCTCCAGAAGCGCGTAACGAGGGAAATCCGGATGCCGAATAGAAACGGAGATAAACCACGGTAGCACGGTGGCGAGAAACACTCCGAATCCGAGGCCCCAACGCAGGCGTTTCAATTCCCGCCACTCACCACGCACCGCCTCATAAACAGTGATCGAAAGCAGCGGAAGCAGGAAACCGATCGGACCCTTGGTGATGGTCGCCAACCCCATGGCGACGAACATGAGGATGTCGAGACCGGGATGCTGAAACTCTGTTGCCTCCGCGAACCAGAAGCACACCATGGCGAGGGTGATGAGGAAGGCGAGCGTCATATCGAAAATGACTAATCGGGAAAAGACGACGACCAGCGGCGCAGTGGCAATGACGACCACGGCGCGCAACGCTGCGGAATTGTCGAACATCCGGCGCGTGAGGATCCAGGCAAGAATCAGCAGGCATAACCCCATCACGGCGGAGGGCGCTCGCGCCGCCCATTCATGCAGTCCCCCAACCTTCAACGAAAGCGCGACCATGCAGAAGAAGACCGCTGGCTTATCTAGGTAGGCCAAGCCGTCGTAATGCGGAACGATCCAGTCTCCGGAGGCAAGCATCTCCCGCGCCACTTCAGCGTTCCGCCCCTCGTCCGGCTCCAGCAAAGGCAAGCTTCCCAGGCCGGCGAAGAAAAGAGCGCCCGCCAGCACCGGAAGCAAGAGAAAAGGCAAGGCTATGCGCAACGTATCTCCGAAACCTTCACGGGATGTTGTCCTTCCGAGGCCGTCTGTGGTCCTTCTGAGCGGGGCAACGAACCTGCCCAATTCTGCTGTCCACAGCCAATTCCGCAAGGGATCCCGCCCTGGTTATCTCTCCGGCGGTCCACTCCGAGGCAGAGCGAGGTTCCTCGCGCCGCTGGGACTGGCGCCGGGCTCAACCACCTCGAGGACATCTCGATAATCAATCCAGTTCTTCTTCATCCAGCGCACCGCCCAGACGTCCGCCAAACCCTTCTTGAGCCTGCCCCACGTCCCGTACTTGGTTCTCCCGCCCAGCCGCGGATGATGACTTACGGGCACTTGCGTGATTCGGAAGCCGCGCATCTTAAGGAGCGTGGGCAAAAACCGGTGCATGCCCTGATAAAGCTCCAGCCGCTCCAAACATTCACGGCGGTAGGCCTTCAGCGTGCATCCCGTATCAACGATGTCGTCACCCGTCGTCCAGTTTCGAAAACCGTTCGCGATGCGTGAGGAGATGCGCTTCCAGAGCGCGTCCTGGCGGCGAACGCGAATGCCACAGACGGCGTCCCATTCGCCGAGCATGGCTGCCAGGCGCGGTATTTCCGCAGGATCGTTCTGCAGGTCTCCGTCGATCGTCACCACCGCTTTCCCTCGCGCCAGTTGGAAGCCCGCAGCCATAGCAGCGGTTTGGCCGAGGTTGTGGCGGAAGTGCGCGATTCGGATGCGGGCATCCTTCTCCTGGGCTTCTTTGAGCAGCGCCAGGGTCCGGTCGGTGCTTCCGTCGTCCACGAACAGCACCTCGACCGGGCCGGCAACGTCGCGTAGAGCCCGCACTACTCGCTCCACGAGCGGCGGGATATTCTCCGCTTCGTTATAAACGGGAATGACGACACTCAATTCGGTACTTTCCACCATCGGACTGTGTAATTTTAGCATGCTCAGACAGCCCAGACGCGGATTTTGGGTCATTGGGCAGCCGGCAACTCAAGGTGCGCGGCCCCGGCTTGGCGTTCCGCAGCTCGTCCACCCGGGCAAGAAAAACCGGTATTCCAACGCGACAGCGTGGCAGGCTACGCTTCCTTACTCCAATCCGTGCATCCTAAATGGAGGGAGTTGAATCCTAGCAGATTGACGCGCTATAAGAGAGGGTTGGGGAGGATACTGATGCAGAGGGTAGAAGCACCGAGGCCGCGATTATTCGTGGGCATTATCCTTATGGCGGGCGCACTTCTCTTCGCCGGGTGCAACCGCCTAAAGCTCGGCTCGTCTCCGGACGATAAAGCCATCACAACCCAGATCCAGGCGAAGCTTTTTGACGACTCGGTTTTGAAAATGCGCGATATCCACGTGTCTTCCGATAAAGGCACGGTTACACTTACTGGGACGGTCAGGACGGAATTAGAGAAAGCCGCAGCCGAGCGCATTGCTGGCCATGCTGAACGCGTAAAGAGCGTCGTCAATCAACTTGTGGTGTCTTCGCCGCTCACTGAGGAGCAGTCGGGGGTGGCGCAACCCACGGAAAGCGCCAAATCGGCAACGCCGAAGCCGCCGGCCAAAACCGCGACTCAAACGGGGCGCTGGCGATCCTTCCGGACTCAGCGTCAGGCTCGTAGTTCAAGCAACAACGAAGCGCCCGCCGAGCAAGCTTCTGTGCCGGAAACCCCCACTGACAATCCGCCGGAGACGGCAGCGCAGGCGGCGCCACCAGCACCTGTTGCGCCCCCACCGGCCACGGCTGCTCCGGCTCCTCCTGTGGTCAAACCACCCGAGCCGATCACCATCCCGGCTGGCTCCTTCTTCTCCGTCCGCATGATTGACAGCATCGATTCGAGTCGAAACCAGGCCGGCGACGAGTTCGCGGCAACCCTCGACGTCCCCTTGGTGGTCGGCAATCGCGTGGTGTTTCCCCGCCATTCCGATGCGCGGGTTCGATTGGTGCAGGCCTCTAGCGCGGGACGCATGAGCGGGCGCTCTGAACTCAAGGTTGAGTTGGTTAGCGTAACGGCCGGCGGGAAAACTTATCCACTCGAGACCGACTACCACGAACAAGCTGGGGCCTCCCGAAGTACGCGCACCGCCGAGTCGGTGGGAGGAGGAGCGGTGCTGGGCGCCCTCATCGGCGCCATCGCCGGGCGAGGGCGCGGCGCCGCCATCGGCTCCGTTGCGGGCGCGGGAACAGGAGCCGCAGTGGAAGCTCGCACCCACGGCCAGCAGGTGAAGATTCCATCCGAAACCAAACTGAGCTTCACTTTGAAGAATCCCGTGACAGTCACTTTGAACCCGGACGCTGAATCTCAGCCTTCAACCTCTAACCCAGGCGGCGGTCCTCAGCCCTCAACGGCTAACCCGCCCGCCGGGTCTCAGGCGCCCACTACCAATCCGGGTGGCGCACGACTGCCGTCAACCCCCAACCCCGGCGCCGGCTCCCAGCCATGAGCCGCGCCCTCAGCACTTCTCGTCATTCCGGCAGTTCCAAGGCCTTCCAAGCGGGGTAGCGCAGCAGTTTCCCTTCGCATACGTTTGCCACGTAACGCCCGCTGCACCTGAACTGCATGATCCGATTACCTTGACGGGCCAACTCCGCCCAGCGTGACGCCGTCTTGGGATTCTGTTCGATGCCCACGATCGCGTGCGGGCCGAACTCAAATTCCACCATGCGAAGTCCTTTCGACCTCAAGACGGTCGCTCGATAGGTCTTGCCTTCCAGTTCAACCTCGCCGCGCCTCTCGCCCAATGCCTGTTGCCACACGGAAATCAACCCATCACCCAAGGTCATCCGCCACCTCCTGAGATGCCACTAAAACAGGGAATTCGAATGTTATTGTGGCACAACTGTTCCAACCTGCGCACTCTGGCCGGTGTAGGGGCAGGGCTTGCCCTACCCCCGTCTGGGCCAGCGGAAATGCGGGGACGGCAAGCCGTCCCCCTACAGCGGGACGGTTATCGACGGATTGGGAGCAGCAAAAAGCGGCTTGCAGTGTGGGCTGGGGAAGGATAATCTTTCCAGCGCCAGTGTCGCTTGTCACTCGGGAGGTTAAAGTGAAGAGCTTCATCTTACTCGTAGGCTTAGGCCTCATTTCGATTTGCGCGGCTTCGCTCGTGGTCTCTAACCCAGCGCCACCCACAGATCTGCCTCAATACACAAACGGCGATGAACTCGTGCGCCCGCAGGATTACCGGGAATGGGTATTCATCACTTCCGGCTTCCGTCTGAGCAATAACCCGTCGCCTGCAGAGGGCGCGACGTTCACGAACGTTTTTGTCAATCCTTCCGCTTATAAACAGTTTCTGACAACCGGAAATTGGCCGGACCAAACCGTGCTGGTTGAGGAAAAGAGGACATCGTCAAACAAAGGGTCCCTCAATAAAACATCCCAATTTCAAACCGAGTTGGTGGGAATCAGCGTCAAGGTGAAAGACGCTGCCCGATTCCCGGACAAGTGGGCCTACTACAGCTTCGATTCCTCCGCCAAGACCGCACACGCCAATCCGAAGGCCGCGTGCTGGCAATGCCATCACGATCATGGCGGGGTCGATAGCACGTATGTGCAGTTCTATCCCACGCTAAAGGCGGTGGCGCAGAAGTTCGGGACGTTGCGTGAGGCGGCGACCGGAGGCGAAGCGTATTGAAGCAGTGACGAGTGACGAGCAGGGGAAAAAGGTTCTTCGGCTCTTGACCTATCGGATGCGCGGCAAGTGACTCGCAAGAGAAGGGCAGTTTTCCCGCTCTTCACTCGTCGCTTGTCACTCGTCGCTGCCCTCACGGTTCGATGACCGTACCCAAGACTCGCAGGAATGCGGCGAGCCAGGCTGGATGGGCAGGCCATGCGGGCGCCGAGACAAGGTTCCCATCTACGTGCGTCTCATTCATATGCAGATCTGCGTAGGCGCCACCTGACGCCTTTACCTCTGGCGACACGGCGGGATAGGCACTGCAAGTCCGGCCTTTCAGGGCGCCGGCGGCAGCAAGAATCTGGGCGCCGTGGCAAATCGCCGCAATGGGTTTGCCGGCATCGCTGAAGTGCCGAACCATTTCCATCACCTTTGGGTTCAAGCGCAGGTATTCCGGGGCGCGCCCGCCAGGTATTACCAGAGCATCGTAGGATTCCGGCTTCACTTCGTCGAAACTGGCATTCAAGGCAAAGTTATGCCCTCGCTTTTCGCTGTAAGTTTGATCCCCTTCGAAGTCATGAATGGCCGTCCGCACCGTTGCCCCGGCCTTCTTATCCGGGCAGACCGCATGAACGGTGTGCCCAACCATCTGCAAGGCCTGAAACGGCACCATGACCTCATAGTCTTCAACGTAATCGCCTACCAACATTAAGATCTTCTTCTGAGCCATTGAGCTCCTCCTCGGGCAGTAGCCAGCGGGTGGCAGATGCTGCCCCTGAGCTTAACATACTGGCTTGTGGCTGCTGCGGGCGGATGACGTACGGCCGCGCCGCGAAACCGCAAGCCAGATCGGAGATTTCAAATTCGAGATTGCAGAATCCAGAACCGCCCTATTTCATTCAGCAATCGGTCAACGGCAGTTGCTGGATGCTGACAGGCAGTTCAGAACGAGCCGTATTTCAGCCAGGCGTCCATAATATCTTTTCCCCGAAATGCCCAGGTGCGCTCGTTCACTCTTTCCACTCCCTCGCGCAGTTCGAAGACCTTGCCCGCCGCCGTGGTGAACTCGACTTTAACTTCCACGGGGCCCGAAATCTTGTACGGCCGGAACTCGCCCAATCGCTCGATGGCTCGCTGAGCCTTTTCGCGAATGAGCGCGCAGGCCGCTGGGTGGGAAAGCATAAATCCGGCGTTGCGACTGACTCCGCTCTTCACCTCGGCGCATTCGGCCTCGGGGACAAGGTCGTGGATCTCCTTGCACGCCGCAGTGTCGCCGGAGAGCATGATGGCGGGAATATTCATGGCGCCCGCCAGCAGCACTCGTCCGCCGATCTCTCCCGTGGGCTTGCCGTTCACCCACATGTTCTGGATGTTGTGCGAATCATAGGAGTGGCTGAGGATTCCCTTGTCGGCGCCGGCCATAGCATGCTGCCCGATGAAGATCACGGCGCAGTAAGAAGAATCGAGTTCGAGCGTGCGAGAGATGGGCCTGCCGGTCAGCAAGCGCGCCTTGGGATGAATATCCAGCACGGAGAGTGTACGGCCGGAGTCGTGCCCGTCCCAGACCACCACGTCCGTGGCGCCGCCCGCGAGCAAGCCTTCGACCGCAGCATTCACCTCACCCGTGAGCAGCTTGCGCGACTCTTCCCAACGCGGACTCTGAAACGGCTCAACTTGCAGTTCCGAGTCGTAGATGCCGGATACACCTTCCATATCCGTAATCATGAAGACCTTCTTGGAAGTTTGCGCCGTCCCCGAAGTCGCCAGCGAAAGAGCCGCCGCAACCGCAAGCAGAATTGAAACTGTCGCTGTCGTCTCTCGATTTCCCGGTTTCATGTTATGGCCCTTCGTTAAGGTTTGAAAAAACCAACCGCCTGTCATCCTGAGCGCAGCGAAGGATCGCCGCAGTTTCCTATCGCGCAACGATATGCGAAGAACTGCAGAGATCCTTCGCTGCGCTCAGGATGACACATTCCATATTCTCTCAAGCCCTCTCGTGCGGGCAGAGCGCGCCCCACCCGTTTCGATGAATGATACAACACCCCGGGGACAGCAGGCCGTCTCCCTGCGGATTCACCGGGCCGTTTCGCGCTCGCCGTATTTAGTAGCCAGGAAGGCCCCGAGAAACACCAGAAATCCGCCCGCCAGCAACTGCCACCTGATCTTCTCATGAAGCGTGACAGTAGAGATGAGCACGCCAAAAACCGGCAGCAGGTAAATGGACAGCGCCGCGTGGGTCAAGTCGACCCGCTGAATGACCCAGAAGAACAGCAGCATCGCTGAGGTCAGGCACAAGAAAGCAATCATCCCCAGGCTCAGCCACACCGGGAGACCCAGGGAGGCCAACCGCCGCCACGACAACGGCTCGCGCGCCAGCATGACCACAAGCAGCGCCAAGTCCGTAACGATGTAACTGTAAACCAGGACCTCCAGCGGAGTGTAAGCGCGCAGCAACCGCTTGCTGAAGGCGTTGTAGAATGCGCTCCCAAAGCATCCCACCAGAATCAGTGCATTGCCGGCCAGGTATTTACCACGAAAGATGTGGACAGTGTGCCAGTCGAGGTCCGATACCAGCAACACACCGCCGATGGCCAGGGCAAACGAAACCCACAGCAGACGACTCATCTTCTCGCCCACCAGCAGGGTGGCGAAAAATGCCGTGAGGACCGGAATGACTAGGGTGATGACGGAAGCGTTCGAGGCCAACGAGCGGCTAACGCCAGAAGTCAAGCAGAACTGCCCCACAAAGCAGCCCCCAAGACCCAAAGCTACAAACTCGAATAATCGCCGGCCGAAGCCGCTTCGCTCCCTTGAGGGCTGCGTTGCTTTCGCGCCTCGCTTGGAGAAGAGGAGCAAACCCAAGAGAACCGTGGCCATCGCCATGGGCAAAAGCGTAACCGTAATGGAGCCAAGTTTACGGGTGGCGATCCTGGCCCCCGTATACTGAAAAGCCCACATCATATTGACCAGAACCAGCAGCAGAAAGTACCACGAGGAGCCCACTCTGCGACCCGCAACACTTTCACTCATCTCTATTTTCCTTCGTTGTCCGCTGATGTGGATCCTGCCTCAGCGGTGGTGCCTTAAGCATCGTCTTCCAGCGGTCATCTCCGCGAAACTTGCGGCCCGCGGAGTCGGCAGAGCGCAAGCCACCGTCTTACGATGTTTCAAGGGCAAACGCCGGCTTCCTCTCGCTCCATTTTCCTCGTGTGAAGTCGGGGCACTCGACGGTCGAACCGCCCTCCGCGATGGACTTCTCCGACAGCGGACAGAGAACGCTCATCAGCACCGAATGGTATACGTCCACCGGGGTCTGCGTTTTGTTCCGCACGGCGCTCAGAAACAATTCGAGTTCCAGGTAGTCGGTCCCGCCATGCCCCAGTGCAAGCTGCTTTTCGATCACGTCCTTCCCAGCGGGGGCGGAACGCGAACGGGCCTCGAGAGGCTTCCACCACTCGTGCTCGTATCT
>Ga0326728_10002846_pt1 | contig 56219 bp, 46 predicted proteins | sample MB3enrmetagenome_FD_207602 | JGI IMG/M metagenome (GOLD analysis project Ga0326728, IMG submission 207602) | Lab enriched peat soil microbial communities from McLean, Ithaca, NY, United States - MB31MN | ecosystem: Environmental > Terrestrial > Soil > Wetlands > Peat | place: USA: New York... | reverse complement strand
CTAAACTATCTCGTCATCTTCAATCCGTTCGGCATGGGTTTGGGATTGCCCCCCGTCCAAGGGTTGCTAAACTCGATTGACGGCGGAAGTGGTTGGTAGTACGATGCGCGGTGTTTGAGACGAGGCAACCTTTGGACGGGGGGCACCATCTCAAATATGTTAGCCAACTCCGGGTCACACTGGAACGCATCGCAAGATGCCCACCCCGGAGAGTAGCCGCAGCAATGCGGCGAAACGAGGTTAGAACGGCGCTCACTTCGGTGAGCGCCGTTCGCTTTCTAAAAGAAGAGCATTTGTTCCGGCATGTCTTCGGGGGCAATCTTTTTCTGACTCTGGACGACGAGCATTCGTCCCCATTGCGCATCGGTGATGACGAGGCCGCGAACTTCGCCGCGTGCGGGGATTTTTGGCTTAAGGCGGCGGACTTGTGTGTCCACACGATCGGCGCTCCCACACGGGCGGGCATACACACTGAATTGCACCATGAAGTATCCATCGCGGATCAGATCTTTGCGGAAGTCAGCCGCTGTCTTGCGGGCTTCGGGCGTGTCCACCGGCAAGTCGAAGAAGACAATGACCCAAGCCATACGATATTTGCAGCAGACGGTTGAGCGGGCGCGTTTCACACCAACATCGGGATTCGCAGCGGCAACGGTGCGCGGGCGATGCACGCTTTGGCAAAACTCTCGACATAAAGATCAACTGCCGGTAGGAAGCGGACTTTCACTTTGTCCACCGGCACCTCCTTGGTCAACAGTCCCGCCGCGACGGGAATCCACTCGGACATTTCGCCCGGTTTGCCGCCGTCGTTGAGGTGGTGCAGGAGTTCCGCATCCAGCCACGGGCGCAGCGGTTCCATTAAATCATCCGCGAGCGCGAAGCTGCCGGCCTTGGCCGAATGTGCGATGCCCAGCGCGGCGATGAAGCCGTGCGCGGCCAAACTGCGAAGAACGGCGGTGCGGACGACAGCGTAACCGTAGTCGAGCATCCCGTTGACGCCCTTGCGGGTGCCGGGTTCGCGGGTCATTTCGTCAGTGCCCATGCGGTGCAACAGATGCCGCCAGTAGTTGCGTGCAGCGCGTGATTCGGCAGCATCGGGGTGAATCTCCCCGGCGACACATCGGTCGGCAATTGCCATCAGCAAATCGCGAACCCGGTGCATGTTCCCCGGCACGGCGGCTTGGTTGCGAACTTTGGCGGCGATGACCTTGCGCCACACGGCCAGCTTCCAGTCGGGCGTCCACTCGATTTGCCTGCGGAGCAATTCGGTATTGGTAGCGCGATGGTAGGGCAGGGTAAGTGCACACGGTTCGAACCGTTCGTTGCAGACGAGAAACAACACGTTCAGCTCCGCCATCCGTCGTAGCGCCCCGGCGGTGACGGTTAAGTCCTGCGCGGCGGAAATGATGACCGCTACATCCGCGAGCGGCACGGTGCGTTCCGTGCCTTTCTCCGTATCGGTGACGTGAAGCTGGTCAAGCTTCAGCCGCACCCGCAGATTCGGACTGAGCAGATGAAGGATGTGGTAGCTCATAACCAAGTGCGTGAATGAAATCAGGCCAGTACGGTTGAAAACCGCTCTTGGGAAGACCATGTGCCTGAAGGGCGTCGTCATCGAAGACAACATGGGGAGGAATGAGAGTCAGTTGCTTCTCTCCAAGCTTCACGACGACATACCGCCCAGCACGGTACTTCTCGCTGTAATCACTCTTCAATTCGACTATCTGGTTTTTTCGTATAGTGGCGAGGGGATTGCTGGTTGAATCGAACGCTTCGGAAGAGAATACCGGTTGCTGTTTCCAAACTGGCACAAAGACAGGCACATACTTGTCGCGCTTTGCTGAAAGCTGAATTCGCACTTCCTTCAAATCGGTGCGCTTGACGAATGCGCGCAATCCGGCAAGTCCGGTCGGTTGCACACTCGGGTCTGGAAAAACCGACTTGTCGTTTACCGGTTCAATGAAGCGAACTGAACGAATCGGAATCTGTTTTTTGGTTGGCCAAGAGAAGTCGGCTACCTTCTGGTCTTTAAGAACCTTTTCTCGCCACCATTGGAAATGCGCGAAGCACAACCGCTCTGTGAAGTCCGCAGGAAGCTTTTCGAAGATGTAGTTTGTGCCTAACCCAACCATGCGTATGTCTCCTTCGGGGCTTTCCTGAAAGGACAGTAGGTCCAGATTGTCCATCGGCTTCTGCGGGATTTCAGGGAAAGTAAAAGGCTGATTGGGATGCCGTCGCCAATCATCGAAGTGCGCAAAACAGAGTTTCGCCGCAAACTCCTTCTCGATTTGCTTCTGCTCTCCCTTTGGCGGCATTCTGTCTATCGGCTTTTCTTTCGCGAACTCTTGAAGCCCGGCATGGCAGTACCGCTCAAATTCCTCGGCATACAATTGCCATGCCGCCTGGATGTACAGACCGAGTGCTTCCGGGTAAATGGCACCGATGTTTCGAGGCGTCAGCGTATTGATCGCTTCCCGTCCGAGATAAACGTTCGGATTGCGGCGCGAGTAGTAGGTCGTTTTGTACGCGGCCTTGTGCGGGCTTCGGGACATGTGATGCCGAACAATGTCGCGTTGCATCCAACCATCAACGAGAAGTTTGAAATCGCCCGTATTCGCGAAAAGGGGATGAACCGCCAGCAGGCGACGCGTTGAAGGATCGAGTTGCCACCAAACAGGTTCGCCCGTTTGAAAGTTGCGGATATCCACGACGCGGTGTGCAAGCCATGGAAGCGTGCACGCTATTACCATCGCATCAAGAGCGTGGTGTCGATGGTCGCCCCGATTCTTGGCGTACCGGGCTTGCACTGCCGCCTTATGTTCGGCCCTCGCTTCGTCGCTCAACGTCGCCCATTCCTCGTCGGTGTACGTTCGGGCTTTTGGATGAAGGATTTCGTCCAGTCCCCATGCCTCCCGGAACCTACTTGTAATTGCTCCGTTGGTTACGAGAAATGACCGCGACGGCAGGTTTCCCTTCGCATCGGATGGATCGCGCCCATCCGGGCCTGTCCAACCGAGTTCAATCAAGCATAGCCGCCGAAGCATTTTGGCGATGTAAGCCGTTTGGACAAGGCTGGACTTGGACTCGATCAATTCTTCCGCTTCCTCATTCGACTCGCAGAGGAAAAGCTGCAGTTTGCGCTGCTGATCCCGGCGTTTGAAATACCGCCGCGCATTGGCTTCGATCTCTGGCCATCGGTCTGGAAACGCGAGACGCGGAATCTGATTTTGCATCTCCATCCGGTTGCACTTCACGTGGGCGATAGTGAGATTGCAGAATTCGTTGCACTCAACCAGTGAACGCGGAACAATATGCGCGATGTCAGCGTTACCGTTATAGAGGTCGGCTTGAGGGATCGTTTGACTGCAAAATGGACAAAAGGAATCAGTTTCCTTCCAGAGTCGATACCGTAGAATCGCTTGCTTTGAGGTGGACTGCCGTTCCTTCTTGAGTTCAACATACGCGTCATTCCGGTCATCCCGTTTCGTCTTCAACTCCTTGAGGTATTCTGCACGGGTCTTCTTGCCCATTGCTAGACTTCGCACCGCCTCAATAACTATCAGGTTAGGGTTGCCATGAGTTTCAACTAATTGCGAAAGCAACTTCTTGAAAAGAAACAGGCGGTGATGGACAACCGGATGTTTGATCTCCGCAAGAAATCGGTTGATCGCTTTCTCCTGGCCTTCGCCCGGTCGTATTAACAAGGGTTGTGGCGGGTCGAAGGTCTCTCCAGCGACTATTCGGGACAAAGTAGGGGTGCTGTAACGGGCACGGCCTTGGCCGGTAGTTGATGTGAGGGCTTCCTGTCCCTCAATCAATGTATATTTGCCGGAAATTTCCTCTGCCCATGCTTCCAGCACTTTGTCACTGACCCTTACTTCGTCAGGAAGCTCGCCTGAGAGAATCTGGGCGCGTTCGGCCTTTTTCTTGTTTCCCAACCAGATTTCTCGGAGCCGAGCTAGGGCGGCCGCATCGGGCTTAACCTTTTCACCTTTTGCATTTAGAACGTGGAAATTCTCTATCGCCAATTCCCACTGCGCTGAACGAAAAACAGGGTGCGCTCTCTTGACGACGTGCAACGGGCGTCCTTGTGAATCCACCGGGCTTAGTGAATCAACACCGGGTCCCCGGTTGTCGAAGCGCGGCCACCGCAGACCGAGCACACCGGGGTTGCGGCTTTCAGTGGCCGTGAAATAGACGTGCTCGCCTTTAACAACTGTTTCGAGGTCACCATGCAGAAGTCGGTTAGCTTTCTCCGCTAGCATGGGATACCGGGCGACGATGGCATCGAACTCTGCCTTCAACAGGTCACGCGGCCAGACGCGGCGGCGTTGTTGCTGCCGATGCTTGTCGAGAAACTCGCAAGGATAACGGTAACCACTTCTTTCAAATTCAGACCTCACTCGGTCGGGCGGAACCGTACCGCTGCCCCATTCCTCTTCCGGTTTCTTTGCCGCCTTGCGATCTTCCTGGTTGCTCCACGGCACGGGCGTTAAATAGCCGCGGCGTTTCCAGAGGTGGGCGATGGCCACGTGGAGTTCTTCGGGTGTAAGGTTCTTGCCGTTGACGGCTTTGACGCGGAGCGCGACCGGGTCGTGAAGGTTTTCCTTCGGTGCCGGTAGGCCGAGTTTTTCCAATTCCTGTCGCAGCCATTGGCGGCGATATTTCTTGGAGCGGAGGGTGCGGCGTTGCCGGCGTCGCTCGCGCCGTTTGCTGAGGTCATTAGTATCCGCCGGGCAGATGATGACGCCGACATCGAGAAAGTCTTTCCCGCGTCGCACGGCGTAGCCAATCGAACCAGTCCCAACATCGAAGCCAAAGACGAGCCCGCGGATGAAAAGAGTGTTTGTGTCAGAACTCTGGGCCGGATTCACAGCATCACCTCCATGAGAAGAAGGTTCTCATGCCGCGCATTGTAGCGCGTCGGAGACCCTTCGACAATCCTCCGTTTCACTCAGGGACGGGGATCGTTTGGGTCGGCAGGCTGGCAAACGGCTGGCCTGCGTATTGCAGGAAACCATTGTAGAGCTGCCCAATTTTGCAATCGGGGCTGCGGGCTTCGCCTGACTGCCTGTCTGCGCAGGCAGGCGCAGGCAGGCGCCCTACAATTCTTCGCGCAGTTTGATTGCGCTTGGGACGAACTCCGGCTCACAGTTTAACGGTGGCAGTGGCCGGATGCGCGCCGGCGGGGGCGGCCATTTGCCGCCGCCCCCGCTGAGACGCCCAACTTCCAGTACGACTTAGTAGTCCATGCCGCCGCCGTAACCGCCCGGCGGAGGTCCTGCGGGAGCTTTCTCCTTCTCCGGTGCTTCCGTGACGCAACACTCGGTGGTCAACAGCAAGCCGGCGATGCTGGAGGCGTTCTGGAGCGCGAACCGGGTAACCTTGGTGGGGTCGATGATGCCCGCTTTGCCCATATCGACGTACTCCAGTTTCTCGCAGTCGAAGCCTTCCCAGCCCTTGCGGGTCTTGACTTCCTGAACGGTGATCGAGCCTTCCTCGCCCGCGTTGTTGGCAAGCTGACGGAGCGGCTCTTCAACGGCGCGGATGACGATCTGCGCGCCGATGGCTTCGTCGCCCTTGAGCCTGAGACTGTTGAGCGCATCCAGGCAACGGATCAACGCCACGCCGCCGCCGGGCACGATGCCTTCCTCAACCGCCGCGCGGGTCGCATGCAACGCGTCTTCGACGCGCGCCTTCTTTTCCTTCATCTCGGTTTCGGTCGCCGCGCCGACGTGAATGACGGCCACGCCGCCCGCGAGCTTCGCGAGACGCTCCTGCAACTTCTCACGGTCGTAATCGCTGGTGGTTTCCTCGATGGCCTTGCGCATCTGGTTGATGCGGCCCTGCACGTCGCTCTGCTTGCCCGCGCCCTCGATGATGGTCGTGTTCTCCTTGTCGATGACGATCTTCTTCGCGCGGCCCAGGTCGTCCAGTTCCACCTTCTCCAGTTTGATGCCGAGATCTTCGCTGAGGAACTTGCCGCCGGTGAGGATGGCGATGTCTTCCATCATCGCCTTGCGGCGATCACCGAAGCCGGGTGCCTTGACGGCCGCGGCCTGAATCGTGCCGCGCAGTTTGTTGACCACCAATGTTGCCAACGCTTCGCCTTCGACTTCCTCGGCGATGATCAACAACGGTTTGCTGAGCTTGGCGACTTTCTCCAGCATCGGAAGCAGGTCCTTCAGGCTACTGATCTTCTTCTCGTGAATCAGGATGTAGGCGTCTTCGAGCACGCACTCCATCGTCTCGGCGTTCGTGACGAAGTAGGGCGAGAGATAGCCCTTGTCGAACTGCATGCCTTCCACCACGTCGAGCGTCGTCTCGATGCTCTTGGCTTCCTCGACCGTGATCGTGCCGTCCTTGCCGACCTTGTCCATCGCGTCGGCAATGATGTCGCCGATGGTCTTGTCGCCGTTGGCGGAAATCGACGCCACCTGCGCGATCTCGGTGCGATCCTTGACCTTCTTGCTGAGCTTGTTCAATTCCTCAACGGCGCGCTCGACGGCCCTGCCAATGCCGCGCTGCAGCGCCATCGGGTTGGCGCCAGCGGTCACGTTGCGCAAGCCTTCGCGGTAAATCGCCTCGGCCAACACGGTCGCCGTGGTCGTGCCGTCGCCCGCCACATCGCTGGTCTTGCTGGCGACTTCGCGCACCATCTGCGCGCCCATGTTTTCCCACGAATCCTCCAGTTCGATTTCCTTCGCCACCGTCACACCGTCCTTGGTGATCGTGGGCGAGCCGAATTTCTTGTCGAGGACCACGTTGCGGCCCTTGGGGCCGAGCGTGACCTTGACGGCGCGGCTCAGCTTCTCGACGCCGCGCAACAACGACTTGCGCGCGTCCTCATCAAACCTCAATTGTTTTGCAGCCATGTTGAATCACTCCTTTTTCGTGTGCGGGGTTATTCGAGCACGCCGAGGATGTCTTCCTCGCGCATGATCAGGTAATCTTTGCCGTCGAGCTTGATCTCCGTGCCGCCGTACTTGCTGATCAGCACGCGATCGCCCTTCTTGACTTCAAACGGAATGAGCTTGCCATCGTCGTCGCGTTTGCCCGTGCCGAGGGCGACGACTTTACCCTCCTGCGGTTTTTCCTTGGCGGTGTCGGGAATGATGATCCCGCCCTTTTTAACTTCTTCCTGTTCGAGCGGTTGCACCAGCACCCGATCGCCCAATGGTTTCACATTCATGCTTCCTCCTGCTCTTTTGGTTTCTGGTTGTACCCCGACATCGATCTTGTCGGGGCCGCGGTTGTCAACCGCGGCTACGGTTTGCGGAAATGTCCGCCCTCACTTCTTCTTGTCTTCGTCCACCATCTCGAAGTCGGCGTCCACAACATCGCCTTCCTTCTTGCCGGTCTTCGCGCCGGTGGTCTGCTCCTGCGACGGCTGCGCGCCGCCGGCGCCGGGGGCGCCTTTCTCGCGCGCCTTCGAGTAAATCTCCGAGGAGACCTCGTGCCACACACTGGTCAGTTGCTCTTCGGCCCGCTTCATGTCGTCGTAGCTTTCGCGTTTCAGGGCGTCCCTGACCTTCTCGATGGCGTCTTCGAGCTTCTTGCGTTGATCGCCGCTGATGATGTCCTTGTGTTCTTTCATCAGCTTCTCGGTCTCATAGACCCGCGCGTCGCAACGGTTCTTCATCTCGATCTGTTCGCGCAGTTTCTTGTCCTCCTCGGCGTGCGACTCGGCTTCCCGGCGCATCTTCTCGACCTCGTCCTTCGAGAGACCGCTCGACGCAGTGATGGTAATTTTCTGTTCTTTGCCCGTGCCCAAATCCTTTGCGGACACGTGCAGGATCCCGTTCGCGTCTATGTCGAACGTCACTTCGATCTGCGGCACGCCGCGCGGCGCGGGCGGAATGTCCGTCAAATGGAAACGCCCGATTGTTTTATTGTCCCGCGCCATCTGCCGCTCGCCCTGCAACACGTGCACCTCGACGCTTGTCTGGCTGTCCGCCGCCGTCGAGAAAATCTCGCTCTTGCGCGTCGGAATCGTCGTGTTGCGCGGGATCAACGTCGTGAACACGTTGCCCAGCGTTTCGATGCCGAGCGACAACGGCGTCACGTCGAGCAGCACGATGTCCTGTTTGACCTGGCCCGTGAGCACGCCGCCCTGAATGCCCGCGCCGACCGCGACGACCTCGTCGGGATTGACGCCTTGATGCGGCGCCTTGCCGATGAGCTTGCGCGCGGTCTCGATGACCTTGGGCATACGGGTCATGCCGCCGACGAGCACCAGTTCGTCCACCTTGCTCATGTCCAGTTTGCCATCGCGCAAGCACGCCTCGACGGGGCGAATGGTGCGCTCGATGAGTGTGTCGCAAAGCTGTTCGAGTTTGGCGCGTGTGAGTTTTTTGACGATGTGCTTCGGCCCGCTCGCGTCGGCGGTAATGAACGGCAGATTGATCTCGTATTCCATCGCGCTGGAGAGCGCGATCTTGCCTTTTTCAGCCTCCTCCTTGATGCGCTGAAGGGCGTCGGGCTGCTTTCTCAGATCAATCCCCGTCTCACTCTTGAAATCGTCCATCACCCAGTTCATCACACGCTCGTCGAAATCGTCGCCGCCAAGATGGGTGTCGCCGTTGGTTGCGAGCACCTCGAACACGCCGTCGCCGATGCTCAACAGCGAAATATCAAACGTGCCGCCGCCGAGGTCATACACCGCGATGTGTTCGTCCTTCTTCTTGTCCAACCCGTAGGCCAGCGAGGACGCGGTAGGTTCGTTGATAATGCGCAGAACGTCGAGGCCCGCAATGCGTCCGGCGTCCTTGGTGGCCTGGCGCTGCGAGTCGTTGAAGTAGGCAGGAACGGTGACAACGGCTTTCTCAATCTTCTCGCCGAGGTAGGCTTCCGCATCGGCTTTCATCTTGGCGAGAATCATCGCCGAAATTTCTGGCGGCGTGAATGTCTTCTCTTCGCCGCCGACCAACACTTTCACCGCCGCATCGCCGTTGGAGGCGCGCACAACTTCGTAGGGCACCCGTTTGCGCTCCTGCTCGACCTCGTCGTACTTGCGGCCCATGAACCGCTTGATGGAGTAAACCGTGTTCTTCGGGTTGACGACCGCCTGGCGCTTGGCCGCCTGACCGACGAGTCGTTCGCCCGACTTCGTAAACGCGACGACCGACGGGGTCGTCCGACCGCCTTCCGCATTGGGAATGACAACCGGTTCGCCGCCTTCCATCACGGCCATACATGAGTTTGTTGTTCCTAAGTCGATACCGAGAACCTTAGCCATTTGAGTCAAAGCTCCTTTGGGGCGCAAACCACTAAGAGTGAGTTAGCTAAGCCCGTGCCGGAGGCTGGGTGTTTTCTGCAACAATCGCAGCAATAGAGAGTTGCGTATTCCTCCTAGATTCCAGCGAGTGTGCCATGTCTCGGTTCGATGGCACACGAGACACAGCCGGGTGTGCCATGCGCGCCATCGTGTCGCAGCTTGAGAACGATCAAAGACAACCGGCGAATTCACTCTCCGCCCAATTTGAATCCCAGTGCCACGCACTTGCGGCGAAGCCCTTCGCTCGCGCCGTGCAGGGTCAACTCGGTATTGAAGAACTCGCGGCGGATCGGGTATTCGGTGCGGAGGCGGTCGAACGCGCGCGGGTCGCGGCGCAACGCGGCGTCATCGTCGGTGATGTCGTAAACGCGCTGGATTACCCGGCGCAGCACGTCTTCGCCGTCCTCGCCCGGAGCCGCTGCGACCTCCAACTGTGGCACCAGTGGCGGCGGAAGCTTCGGCTGCCACGCCGGCTTTAGACCAAAGAATTTGCAGGCTGCCTCATAAATCATAAGCGTGCCGTTGACCTTGCCGTCGAAGCTGTAGCCAGCGATGTGCGGCGTGCCGATGTCGACGACTTCGAGCAGTTCGGGAAGGATGTTCGGTTCGTTCTCCCAGACGTCGAGGACGGTAACGCCGATTCTCTGGCCGTCGATTGCGCTCAGCAACGCCTTGTTGTCAACAATGGCGCCACGGGCGGTGTTGATGACAATCGGCTTTCGTCGTTCCAGCCCGGCGAGCCTTTCGTTGCCGAACAAGTGATACGTCGCATCGTCGCCGTTGCGCGTGAGCGGCACATGCAGCGTGATGATGTCTGCTTGTGAAAGCACCTGACCAAGCGAAACGAAATGCGGGAGTTTTTCAGCGCGCTGGCGCGGCGGATCGTTCTGCAGAACGCGCATTCCGAGCGCTTCCGCGTAACGGACGACCCGGCTGCCCACGTGGCCAACGCCGACGACGCCGAGCGTCTTGCCGCTGAGACGGAATCTGTTTCGATGCGCGACTTCCAGCATCGCTGCGACCACGTACTCGGCAACGGAGTTGGCATTGCTGCCTTGAGCGCTGGCGAACCCGATGCCGTGTTCGCGAAGGCAGGCCGGGTCAATGTGATCCGTTCCAATCGTGGCGGTGGCGACGAATTTCACTTTGCTGTTGTCCAGCAACGACGCATTCACTGGCGTGACCGAACGCACCAGCAGCGCGTCGGCGGCGCGCACGACGGACGCGTTGATCTGGCGGCCGGCTACGAGTTGAATCTCGCCCAGCGCGGAAAACGCCTCGCGAACGAACGGAATGTTCGGGTCAGCGACGATTTTCATTCGATCCACAGGCATTGGGCAGCGTTTTTGGCATTTGACGACAGTGAGTGAAGCAGGTATCCTCGCAAATCTCTACAGGAAAATCGCAATGTTTATCGCACACGGAGAAAAAGTCCGTAAAAATGCGCGCTGGATCATGGCGGGCATCCTGCTCCTTTTGATTCCCGGCTTCATCGCCTTGTTCACGACGACGGGCAGCTCGTCGGCGCGGCGGGAGACGAATCTGCCGACGGTGCACGGCAAGCCGGTCAACGCGGCAGAGTATCAACAGGCCCGCAATGCATTTGTGGCCCAGTACATCATAAACACCGGCAACGAATTGCCGCACACGCAAGAGTTCCAGGACCGCGTGACACAAGAGGCCGTGATGCGAATGCTGTTGCTGCGCAAGGCGCGGGAGTTGGGGATCCGCGTGACCGACAACGAAGTGGTTCAACAGATCCGCAGCCAGTTCCTGAACCCAGCCAAGCAATTCGATCCCGACCGGTATCAGCGGTTTCTGATTTTCCTGAACACCCGCGGTGTCAGCCAGTCGCAATTCGAAGATGTCATGCACGAAGAGTTGATATTGGCGCAGCTTCAGGCGCTGGTCGCCGCGGCGGTGAAAGTCACACCCCAGGAACTGAAGTTGTCGTATGGCCCGCTGCATGAAAAACTTTCGATTGATCTGGTGGAATTCAACGCCGCCAGCAACGCGGCGCCTGTCACCGTCGCGGACGACGAAGCCAAGGCGCTCTTCGAGAAGAACAAACGGGCGTATCGCACCCCGAAGGAGGTCAAAGTGCGCCATGCGTATTTCTCGACCGCGGAAGCGAAGAAGTCCGTGCAGATCGCCGACACGGATATTGCGGACTTCTACGAGCGCAACAAGACGAAGTACGCGGGCACCAACAGCGTCCCGGAGCCGCTCGACGCCGTGAAAGACAAAGTGCGCGCAGACCTGCTTCAACTGCGCGCTGATCGGCAGGCGCAGGACCGCGCCACCGAGTTGACCGTCAAGCTTGTCCAGGAGCCGGGCGCGGCGAAACCGGATTTCGTGAAGTTGTGCTCCGCGTTCGGCATCACGCCGCAGGAGACGGAGTTTTTCGCGCTGAACAGCACAGCACCGGGGGTTCAGGCAGGGCCGCAGTTCAACCAGGCGGCTTTCGCCCTGACTCCCGATGTTCCGTTCAGCGATCCGGTGCCGGGCGAAGACGGCTATTACGTTCTGGAGTATTTGGCGGAAAAACCGAGCGAGATTCCGCCGTTCGAGCAGGTCAAGGAAAAGGTGATCGACGAATTGAAGCGGGAGAAAACCTACCAGGCCACCGTCAAGCAAGGCCGGGACGCGCTGGCGCAGGTGAAAAAACTGATTGCGGACGGGAAAACCTTTGACCAAGCGTGCGCCGAATTGAAGCTGAAAATCGAATCGCCCGCGACGTTCACCCTGTCCGATGAGACATTCGATCTTCCTGCCGGAAATCAAATCCAGCAAACCACACTCGGCATGACGACCAACACAGTCAGCGAATTCATTCCCACTGAGCAGGGCGGATTGTTTTTCCGCCTCAAGGATCGCACGCCTGCCGAGCCTGCGGAGTTTGAGAATGCGAAGGCGGAGTTTGCGCAGGAGGTTCTCCAGCGAGATCGACAGGCAATGTTTTCAAGCTGGGTTTCGGCGCTGGCCCGCAGCGAGCAAGTTGATTTTGGCCTCCTCCGCAGCCGCCAGCAGCAACCCGAGCCTGTCGAAGCGCCCGAAGCTGAGCCGGCACCGCCGGCATCGTCACCCGCTCCTGCAACCGCACCGGCTCCAGCCCCAGCCAAGAGTTAACGCTGCCGCGCCGCTGCCACGAACTTCTTGAACAGCCACAGAAACTGCGGCGCGACCTTCACAAGCCGTTCCGGATGGAACTGCACCGCGCAAAAGAACCGCGCGTCAGGTTCTTCCATTGCCTCGACGACGCCGTCAGGCGCGCGTGCCATTACGTCAAATCCCTCCGCAACCTGAGCGACCGCTTGATGGTGGCTTGTGTTCACGCGACTGAAACCATCCAGCGCGCGCTTGAGCCTGCCATTCTTCGTCCACTCGATCTTGTGGGCCAATGCGTCGGGCTTCGGGTTGCGATGCCCGTCAACGTGCGGGATGAGCGTGCCGCCAAACGCCACGTTCATCACCTGAATCCCGCGACAAATCCCAAGCGTCGGCAAGTCGCGTCCCGCCGCGCGCTGGCAGAGATAAATCTCCATCTCATCGCGCGCGTCATCCACGCCCCGGAGAGTTTTCTTCTCTGCCGCGCGGAGCCGCCGGCGGTAGCGCGATGGATTCACGTCGCCGCCGCCGACCAATAACAATCCGCCGCAGATTTCCAGGAAGCGATCGAGCAACGCGCGGTCGCTCGTCAACGGCAAAATCAGCGGCGCGCCACCCGCCAACTCCACCGCCCGCGAGTACGACACGCCACAAAACGCGCCGCGCCCGTCCGTACGCGACGGCAGCGTGATCGCTTCCGGCGTGATGGCGATGATCGGTTTCATTTTGGCTCTTCGTTCCCGCGCCACAGATACACCGGCACCGTGCCAACAATCAATCCGGCTACGTCGTGAACGAGAGGCACAGCTACACCACCAACACGCCCGCGCCGCGGATTTCACTGTGCTTCAGCGCCCGCAGCGCGCGGTTGGCGTCTTCAAGAGGAAACGTTTCCACCTCCGTGCGGACCGGAATCTGAGCGGCAACCTCCATGAATTGCCGCGCGTCGTCGCGCGTCGCGTTCGCCACCGACCGCACAATTCGCTCCTGGTAGAGCAGATCGTATCTCAGTTCGGGAATCGGCGTCATGTAGATGCCACCCAGCACGAGCGTCCCGCCCCTCCGCAAGGAGCGGAGCGCCTCGGGCACGAGTGAACCGGCAGGCGCGAACATCACCGCCGCATCAAGCGCACCATCGGGGACCTCCTCGGCGCGACCCGTCCACGCCGCTCCGAGTTCTTTCGCCAACCGCTGATGCTCTGCGCTGCGCGTGGCGACAAGCACCTCGCACTGCCAGTGCGCCGCGATTTGAATCGCGATGTGCGCCGACGCGCCGAACCCGTACAAGCCGAGGCGCGTCGGAGGGACGCGCTTCGTCGCGTCCGCTCTCGCAGCCGGCGGCCACGACGGAGCGTGGCCCTCCAACGCCAGCCGCAATGCGCGGAAACCGACGATGCCCGCGCATAACAACGGTGCGGCATGCACGTCGTCGAACTGCGGCGGAATCTTTACTGCGAACGAAGCGGGTGCCACGGCGTGCTCCGCATAACCGCCGTTGACGTGAAAACCGGTGAACTGCGCGTTCTCGCAAAGGTTCTCGCGGCCGCTGCGGCAGTAATCGCACGCGCCGCACGTTCGATGCAGCCACGGCACGCCGACGCGGTCCCCAACTTTGAACTCACGAACCAGCGTGCCCAGGCGCTCCACGACTCCGACAATCTGATGGCCGGGAACGATGGGCAGTTTGCCGGCGATCTCGCCTTCGACGGTGTGCAGGTCGGTGTGACACACGCCACAAGCGCGAACGCGCAACAAGATTTCGTCGGACTGCGGGTCGGGCGCGGCGAGTTCGCTAAGCGCGAGTGGCGCTTGCTCGACGGCAGCAGGTCGTCGCAGTAAAAGCGCTTTCACCGCGCAAACGCATCACATCCCGCCCAAAGTATGCGGCCGTCGCGCGCGCACGCGCCATCGACAACGCGGCGAAGCTCTGGGAATTTTGCGCTGAGTTCCTTCAGTGAGATGCGCTCGGCAAGTCGTTTGCCATCCTTGGAGCTGACGGTGTACAGCGGTTTGTCGCCGGCGTACAGCGTGATCACGCGATCGTTTGTTTCGAGGTACCCGATGACTGCGGGAGAACTGCGGCTGTCACCGGCGAACGCGCTGGCGGCCAGCGCCAGGAACAGCATGGCGAGGATCTTTCTCATTTCGTCTTCCTCCGGCGTGCCAGCTTAGCTCCGCCCCAGGTTGCGTGTCAACAGCACCGGCACCTGCGCCTTGCGCAACACGTGGGACGTGGTCGAACCGAGAATCAGCTCGCGGATCCGCGTGTGACCGTACGCGCCCATCACAATCAGGTCGGCACCAATTCTTTCACACAGCTTCAAGATTTCGGCTTCCGCGTTTCCATGCTCGAGTTGCGCGTGAGCGGCGAGCTTTTTCTCGACGGCCTGACGGTGAGCCTGTTGCAGGATCTTGGAGGCGGTTTCTTCGTTGTCGCGCTGGCAGACGGTGACAACAGTCAGTTCGGCACCGAGATCGACGGCAAGTTCGATGCCGGCGCGGAGCGCCTTGGTGGATTCGGCGCTGCCGTCGTGGGCGAGCAGGATGTGCTTGATCGGGCGAAAACGGTCGGAGGTTACCAGGCAGGGCTTGACCGAAGCGCGAACCATGCGTTCGACGCTCGATCCGAGCATGCCTTCGGACCATCGAGCATGTTCGCCACGCTGGCCCAGCACGACCAGATCAGCATCCGTTTCGTGGTCGAGCATCGTGCCCACCAGACCGCCGGTCTCCCGAATGACTTCGGATTTCACCCCCTGAGCCGCGCAACGACTGGACACGGCCTTCAGGATGGCGTCGGCTTTCTCGCGTTGGATTTGTTCGAACTGTGGCAACAGCGCCGAATACGGTTGAGCGCCCAGCGCTCCCGAAAAATCGGCAAGCAGGGGACCTTCCAAGATGCGCACGTCGGTCACGTAGAGGGCGGTGACGCGGCCGCCGAGTTGCTTGGCGAGACAGACGGCATATTCAGCGGCAACGTCGGCCGCAGGCGATCCGTCCGTGCACAGCAGTATGTTCTGATACATCGGTGCCTCCCATGGTTAATCGACTCCGGGAAAGGATACGCCAAAGTGCTGACGAAACAAAGTCTCAGCGTTGACAAGCATCTGATTTGACGGTAATCGTTGTCAGCGCGTGGGGCGTGAAGGGCGCTTAGCTCAGTTGGCCAGAGCACCTCGTTTACACCGAGGGGGTCAAAGGTTCGAGTCCTTTAGCGCCCACCAGCGTGTGCGCTGGGAGTTGTCAGTAATCGGTTATCAGTCATCAGTTTCCCGCCCCACTGACCACTGACAATTGGTCGCTTGGCATGGGGGTGTAGCTCAATTGGTTCAGAGCGCTGCCCTGTCACGGCAGAGGTTGCGGGTTCGAGCCCCGTCACTCCCGCCATGCAGCAGAACCTCGGGGACTCGGCTCGCTGCATGGCGGGCCATATTCGAGGTCCTGCTGCATGGCGGCCACGCAGTGAACCGAGTCCGACGAGGTTCTACTGCCGTGGGGCATTCACTGATTCTCTCTTCGCTCGCTCAAGAATCTTCACTCGAAATCTTTCTCGCCAGCAGTCTTATCCCCGGCTACGCTCGTCCTGCATGGCCGCCCTTCCCTACTGCGTCTACATTCTGCAAAGCGAGCACGATGAGATGCTTTACACTGGCTTCACGACAGACCTCCGCCAACGTCTCACTGCTCATTCCCAAGGGCAGGTCGAATCCACGGCGCCACGGCGGCCATTCCGTTTGATCTGCTGTGAATACCACAGTTCCAAATCCGACGCTCTCCGCCGCGAAGCGTACCTGAAAACTTCTGCCGGAAAGAAAGCAGTCAAATTGATGCTTCGCGACGCACTCACAAGTTCAAGTCGCACCCCATCACTCCCGCCATAAAGTAGAGCCTCGCAGATTCGGCTCACTTCATGGCACAGCCCCAGTTTTCCTCTCGACTCCTTTCCCCCACCCGAGACGCTTGGCGCAGATGGATCGTCCTGGTCTCCACGCGCCGGGACTCCGCTCAACCCTGTCGCCCCGCCGCTACGCCCCGCGCATTCCGTCCATGCCGACCAACTCCGCGACCAACGACAATTCAAACTCCACGACCAAGCTCAGCCACCGCGAGCCGCGCAGCTGGTTGCGCTCAGCCGCAGCGTATGGTTAGGATTCGTTAATCCACAGATACCAGCTTCCTTCGATGTGTCTGTAAACGATATGACTGGGAATGTGGGGGAAAACATCTAAGCTCGTGACTTCATTTGTCGGCTCGGTGTCTCTCGATACGACAGCAATGCCCCAGCCCCCTCCGGCCCAACCATATCTCTTGATCAGAAAGTAAAACTCCCCCTCGTTATGCCACGCCAAGTGAACGCCAGCTTTCTTAAATGTTGCTAGATACTCCTCGTACCGCTCCTTTGGAAAGCCGATCTGCTCAGGTGTGAGGGGAGAAATCTGATGATGATTAGTCGTGTCGATGCCATAGTTCGCAACTCCGGTGATGCTGCCGTCTTCCTGAAACATCGTGCGGAGCCTCTCGAAATCGCTTCTGTGATCATAGAACTGTCTGACCAATTTGGCGTCTCTCGGTGGAGTACCGCAAGAACGCGCCCAAAAATAGAGCGCAGCAAGTACGGACATTATGGAGACGACCCGTACAATCGTTTTCTTCTTCATTCTAACAATGATTAGACAGTCTCCATAAACCCGAAAAGGCAGACTGTCCGGTTCTGCCTAAACCGGCGAACGCTTCAGCGTTCTCTTCTGCAACCGATTGAGACGCGAGACGTTTCATCTAAAGAAGCCTTCCGGTGGCCTTGTGTTATGCAATCTGTAAACGCTCCGACAGCCCACCGTCAAGCAGGTTTCTGATGCCGTGGCCCACCACCAGCACCAGCGAAACGCGAGAATCTCACCCCCACCGTCCAATTGCGGGCCTCGACGGCCCCACCCCCTCAGCAGAGGTTCCTCAATATCCTCAACCCGTAGCCGCTGACAGCTTCCACGGCTTCCAGTGCCACACCGCGCCTCGGTAGGAGCGCCAAGGCAATTGCACCGTAGTCACCGTTAACCCCTCTCTAATTGAAGTTACGGAGCGCGGGGCGGCGCGGCCCTAGCGGGCCGCATCCGCCCGATGCGCTCCGAACCACATGCTATTGGACTGGCACTGCACGACCCGCCCCATGGAACTTGAAAAGAACAGCCTCCAGACTGTAAGATGGCCAACGGACGACAGGATGAAGATTGATTTTAGAAGCGCAACAGTACTGCTACCCGTTTTCACTTGTTTGTTCTCGTATGGGTGTATGACACCCAGCGAGAGCATCGAAGAATCCGGGGATCGAATTACCAATGTCGCGGGGGTTTATTCAACTCAGACCGGCGATCTCCATCTGTATGTCGAAGGCGACTTTGCTCGTGATGTAGGGTACGGCAGGCAAGTAATCATAATCCCAGTGACGAAAATTCTCGCCGAAAGGCGATGTCCTTCGAATTCCAACGCGGTTCAGACCGCAGCTTTCGTTCAAGGAAAAGACTGGGTAACAATACCGCGAACTGCACACCATCAAGGTTGGATAGACGATCGCCTTCCGGTCGCAGGCCATCGAATGAGAAACATACCGGTGGGATTGCTTCCCAAAGACTTCCCTGACAAGGCTGCCACTGAAATCCCCGATCTACGACCAATCGCGGGGTCGCGCGAGACTGTTTACTTCCATCGCCAATGGTGGCTTTACGCCAGCCCGTACGATAATTACTTTCTTTATGTCTCTGAAACACCCGTAGAGGGTGATCGGCACTACCTTGCATTCACCATGGCCCCCTTGAGGCTAAAGCCCATGCCGAAGCCGCTGCGCGCCGTTGCTGGTGCCGCTGTTACAATTGCAACTCTTCCTCTTGTCGTTCCAACAGCACCAATCGCCATACCCGCCGGCATCGGTTTTGCCGAATATCTGAACAGCCTCAAATGAGTGTCTCGCGACACTTACCCCGCGCTCCACTCAGGAAGCTCTAGCCCCAACTCGCGGCAACCGTAATGCATTACTGTTTTCCGATCTTGCCACGTCGGCCAGCGGTCGAACACCGTCACAAACAGGTCGCACCCCACGCGCCAAGCTTTTGACAATCCGTTGAGCCATTGAAACTGAGTCGTTCCCACCTTGTTGTCCGCTCGCCCGCTGGTAAGGCGCACCCGACACGGAACGTGGTCGCAAAAATCCCGCGTCAGATACCGCGTGAGATACTTGACGACGCGCCCTGCATCTTGAAATCTCCGCCCGCCGTGTTGTGCCCCCACAGCCTCGATATTCACGAACTGTCCCCAACCGCGTGCCACGATGAACTCACGGAAGCCCACGACAGTGATATACTTGTTGATCAGAAAATGATGATGCCACGCGCCACGCTTTTGCTGTTGCCACACACCGCACCAGTCAATACCGTGCCGCTTCAACCAGTCGGCCACGGGCTTCCACCGCCGCATGGCCTCCGCTTTGACGAGCACGTTCTCGTGGAACGTCATCGTCACCAGCCAGCAGTTCGGGAGATTGACCGACAGAAACCGCTCCAAACGAATCTTGGTCAGATACTCCGTCTTAGCCCTAGTCGCGCCCACTGTGCACCCCCTGAAGCGCTGTCCGCACGATCGCCAGGACAGCCGCCTTCAGCTGGTCAGTCAGTTGAGGCCACGCCGCGACCACTTCCGCGATTTCGCCTTTTTCTTGTGAGTCTCCTTGTGATGGTGAGCTTGATTTCGTCAAGCCTGCATTGGATTCGGGGCGGGTTCGAGCCCCGTCACTCCCGCCATGCAGCAGAACCTCGGGGACTCGGCTCGCTGCATGGCGGGCCATATTCGAGGTCCTGCTGCAGAAGGGACACGATGTGCCCGCCGGTTCCCGACATCGGTCCACTTTTGCCTTGTGCCCTCGACTCGTCGAACCTTATTCTTCGGCTCGCGTTGCGAGAAAAGACTCCTGATTTGCAATCACCAATCCATGGGTCTGCGGTGCCTCAGCAAGGACCGGTTCGGTGTGCGCGTCTGGATCTCGGGCGGAGAAGCTGAATGAACGACAGGGACTTGAACCAAGAAGTTGTGGAACACCCGGCACGCGCCTGTCGTGTCTCTCCAAACGTCGCAGGGCGACGACGACAGGCAACAGGAAGAAGGGCCGATTGTGTGCGTAGAACAACAGCACTGTTGCTAACGCTCACTTGGGCGAGCTTTCCAGCGTTTGCCGCCGAAGAGCCGCCGACCGAATGGATCGATCCCGACACAGGGCATCGCGTGGTCCGCCTTTCGCGCGAGCCGGGCAGCGAGAGCCTCTACTTCCACTACAACTCCTACACCGCCGAAGGCGACAAGATGGTCTTCACGACGCCGCATGGACTGGCCACGGTTGATCTCCGCTCGCGCGCAGTCGAACCGTTGGTGGAGGGCAGCGCCAGCAACGTCATCGTCAGTCGGAAGACACGCCAAGCCTTCTACATCGGGGACAGCAACGCGGTCTACGCGGTGAACATTGACACGCACAATACCCGGTTGATCACGAAGCTCCCTGTTGAGATGCATGTCGGCTCCGCCTTCGGCGTCAGCGCCGATGACAAGCTTCTCGCAGGCAGTTTTGTGAAGGACGACGGAACGGGCGGACAGCCTTTCCAATTATCCGTTGCCGGCAATCGCTCTCTCGAGGCACGCTGGGCAGCACGGCGGCCAATGGCGCTGTTCACCGTCAATGTCGACACCGGCACAGTGAAGACATTTCACGGCAGCACCGACTGGTTGAATCACGTCCAGATGTCCCCGACCGACCCGACGCTGATCATGTTCTGCCACGAAGGTCCGTGGCACAATGTGGATCGCACGTGGACCATTCGCACCGACGGCACCGGGCTGACCAGGATTCACTCGCGCACCATGCTCATGGAGATCGAGGGGCACGAGTTCTTCGGCCAGGACGGCAAAACCATCTGGTACGACCTGCAGACGCCAAAATCACAGGTCTTCTGGCTCGGCGGCTACGAAATCGCGACCGGTGGACGGACCTGGTACCATCTGGAACGCGACGAGTGGTCGGTACACTACAATGTATCATCCGACGGGAAACTCTTTGCCGGCGACGGTGGCGGCCCCAATAGCGTCGCCGCTCCGGGGAACGGCCAATGGATCTACCTATTCCACCCGGAGATGGTGCGGGATGCGACCGATTTTACTCCGGAGCAAAAGCGCGGGCTGATTAAAACCGGCGTGTTTAGATCAGAACGGCTGGTGAACCTGTCGAAGCATGACTACAACCTGGAGCCGAATGTCTCTTTCACACCTGACAACAAGTGGATCGTGTTCCGCTCCAACATGCTCGGACCAACTCACGTTTATGCGGTCGAGGTGGCCAAAGCAAAGGAGAAACCGTAATTCAGGAGAACCTATGCGCACACTGACAGCATTATTCCTGACGTTGACCGTTGCGGGCTTGCCGGCGGTTGCTTCCGAGTCGGCGCGCCAGAACTCGAATGCGACATCCTATCTGTTCACCTATTTCACCGGCAACGGCGAGGACGGCCTGCATCTCGCTTGGAGCCCCGACGGCTACAAGTGGGAGGCGTTAAATGGGGGCAGAAGCTATTTGCAGCCACTCGTCGGGAAATCCAAGCTCATGCGCGATCCGTGCCTCTTGCGGGGTCCCGACGGGACGTTCCACATGGTGTGGACCTCCGGGTGGTGGGAGAACAATATCGGCTACGCCTCCTCGAAGGACCTGATCACCTGGTCGGAACAAAAGGAGATTCCCGTCATGGCTGGCGAGCCGACCGTGCGCAATTCCTGGGCACCGGAAGTGGCCTACGATGACCAGCGCAAAGAATTCATCGTTTTCTGGGCGTCGACCATCCCCGGAAAATTCCCCGAGACCGCCGGCACGTCGGAGAGTGGTTTGAATCACCGCCTGTATTTCACAACGACAAGAGACTTTCAAAAGTTCGCGCCAACAAAACTCTTCTACGATCCCGGCTTCAGCGTCATCGACCCCACGTTCCTGCACGCCAACGGGCACCATTACCTGATCGTCAAGGACGAGACGCGCACCCCGCCGAAGAAACATCTGCGGATCGCCGTGAGCGACGACGTGCAAGGGCCGTTCACCAATTTGTCGCCGCCGTTCACGCCGGAAGGCCGGTGGTCCGAAGGACCGACCGCGATCAAGATTGGTGATGATTACATCGTTTACTACGACGCCTACATGGAGCATCGGTACGCCGCGTCCCGGTCGCGGGACCTGAAGACATGGGAAGACGTGACATCCCAGATGACTTTTGTGCCCGGCATGCGGCACGGCACGGTGATCGCGGTTACGGACGACGTTGTCGCCCGTCTGCGCGCCGCCGGGTCGGCGACTCCCGCCACGCCGGCCAATCGTCCGGAGAAATGAACCCAACCACGAAGGCACCCAATGTCATGGCCTTCCGAAAATCTGAAATCTCCGTCGTTGTTCTTCATTGTAGGGCGTGATGCCCCGTGCCGTTCCGGGGTGTCTCGCCGTCTGCCTTGCAACCCCAACAGCTCGGCGCGATACCCGAACGGCACGCATCGCGCCCTACAATTCTTGGAACGGAGTTCCGCATGAATGTCAGGATCATGATTACCACGCCGTATCGTAAACGGAACCATGTGATTCGTTTGCTTGCCGGGTTGTCCCTTGCGGGTCTTTGTTCCGCATCGACCCGGGCACAGGATTCACCGCGGCAACGCATATCATTCAATGCCGACTGGCGGTTTCAGAAAAATGATCCCGCCGACACGGGGGACCAACTTGCGTACGCGAAGATCAAGGATTGGGTGGTGGCGACCGGCTCCGACTTTCTAAACGCTGGCATGACGAAACCGAAGCGGCCCGAGGGCGATCTTGGCGAGGGCGTGTCCTATACGCAGACCGCATTCGATGACGGCGGCTGGCGACGGCTCAACCTGCCGCACGACTGGGGTATCGAAGGGCCGTTCAAGCAGGAATACGAAGGCGCAACCGGCAGACTCCCGTGGTGGGGTGTCGGCTGGTATCGGAAGCACTTTACCGTCCCGGCTGAAGACAAGGACAAACGCGTCTATCTGGATATCGACGGCGCCATGGCCTACCCGGTCGTGTGGCTGAATGGTCAATTCGTCGGCGGCTGGCCGTACGGTTACGCTTCCTTCCGTCTCGACCTCACGCCCTATCTCAAGTTCGGCGAAATGAACGTGCTCGCGATCCGCCTCGATAATCCGCCGCAGTCATCGCGCTGGTACCCCGGCGGCGGCATCTATCGCAATGTTTGGCTCGTGAAGACCGCGCCCGTCCACGTGGCGGAGTGGGGCACGTTCGTGACGACACCGATGATCTCCAAGGACGCCGCGACCGTGGAGGTCATGGTGACCCTCGAAAACCACACGAGCACGAACGCGAACGCGCAGGTGGCGACGCGCATTTACGAACTCGGTGCCGACGGGCGAAAGGCTGGCGAGCCCGTCGCCACAGCCGCGCCGGTCAACGTCCGGCGACCGTTCGCGGCAGGCCGTCAGGCGATGGCGGCGCAGAGTCTTACGGTTGCGCACCCGAAACTCTGGAGCTTGAAAAAGACGAACCGCTACGTGGCCGTCACGACGGTCACGCAGGACGGCAAAGTCACCGACAGCTACGACACTCCGTTCGGCATCCGCTCCATCGCATTCGATCCCGACAAGGGTTTTCTCCTTAACGGCGAACGTGTCCGCATTTACGGCGTGTGCGACCACCACGACCTCGGCGCACTGGGGACCGCGCTCAACCTCCGCGCGCTCGAGCGCCAGATCGAGGTGCTGCAGGAAATGGGCTGCAACGCCATCCGCACCAGCCACAACCCGCCCGCGCCGGAGTTGCTCGAATTGTGCGACCGTCTGGGGATGGTTGTGATGGACGAGGCGTTCGATTGCTGGTTCCGGCAGAAGCGCCCGGGCGATTACCACATTCTGTTCCCCGACTGGCACGAAAAGGACCTCCGCGCGCTGGTCCGCCGCGATCGCAACCATCCTTGCGTCGTTCTGTGGAGCATCGGCAACGAGATCGGCGAGCAGGGCGCGCCGGAGGGCTGGAAGGTGGCATCCCATCTCGCCGCGATCGTGCGCGAGGAAGACCGCACGCGCTTCATCACCGCGGGGCTCAACTCGGTCGATTCCGGTTACAACGGTTTTCAGACCGCCGTCGACGTGGTCGGCTACAACTACAAACCGACCGAGTATGCGAATTTTCACAAGAGCAGTCCGCACATCCCGCTCGTCGCCAGCGAGACCGCCTCGACGATCAGTTCGCGCGGAGAGTATGTCTTCCCTGTCGTCGACGACAAATCCAAAGGCCAGACCCCCGACCGCCAGATGAGTTCCTACGATCTCTATGCACCGAGGTGGGCGACGACGCCTGACACGGAGTTTCGTGGGCAGGACGAGTTTCCCTTTGTCGCGGGCGAGTTTGTCTGGACGGGCTGGGACTACCTCGGAGAACCCACCCCTTACGGTGGCCGCAACGATCCGTCCCGCAGTTCCTATTTCGGCATCATCGATCTCGCCGGTTTCAAGAAGGACCGGTTCTACGTATACCAAGCGCGCTGGCGACCTTGGCTGCCGATGGCGCACATCCTGCCACACTGGAACTGGCCGGAGCGTGTCGGCCAGATCACGCCCGTGCATCTCTACACCTCGGGCGACTCGGCCGAACTCTTCCTCAACGGCGAGTCACTGGGCCGAAAGAAGAAGGGGCCGTACCAATACCGTCTGCGCTGGGACGACGTGAAGTATCAGCCCGGCGAACTCAAGGCGATCGCCTACAAGAACGGCAGGAAATGGGCCGAAGATGTCGTCAGGACAACCGGCCCCGCAGCCAGGCTCACATTGCACGCCGACCACGACCGGGTTCGCGCCGACGGCCAAGATCTTTCGTTCGTCACGGTGAGGATCGCCGACAAGGACGGTCTGCTCGTCCCGCGCTCGAAAAACCATGTGAAGTTCGGGATCTCCGGTCCGGGCGAGATCGCCGCCGTGGACAACGGCGACGCGACCAGCTTCGAGCCGTTCCAAGCCACGGAGCGGAATGCCTACAACGGACTTTGTCTCGTCATCGTGCGCGCCAAAGCGGGCGAAACAGGAACGATCGTTCTCAAGGCTGAATCGGAAAATCTGACCAGCGCAGAACTTCCCATCAGGAGCGTATCTGAAAAATGAAAAACAAGCTGCCCCTATCAACGACACTGCCGCTCACATTGACGTGGGCAGGCCTATCGGCTCTTGCCGCCGAGGGTTCGACCACCGCACCTCCCACCGAATGGATCGAACCAAAGACCGGCCAGCGCGTGTTCCGTCTCTCTCCGGACACAGGCGGGTCGAGCCGTTAGTGCTGTCCAGCGGTTGACGGAAGTATTTTTTGCGCTAACAACAAACCGTACTGCCAACAGCGCCTCAGCGCGCCTGCAGAATGACGCCGGTGGTTTGGGTCAGCGTGAAGCCGCCGCGTTGCTCGGCAATGAACACCGCCATGCTGACCATGTCGCCGGACTTGATCCCCGCCAGTTGTTCGGCCAGTTGGTCAAGCGACTGAAACTCTTCTCCGCCGATGTGCGTGATGACGATGCCACGACGGAACCCGGCTGCTGCACCCGGACCGCTCCGCTGCACGTCGGAAACCAGCACACCCTGCATAGCAGGAATCCCCAGCGCATCCGCCAACTCCGGCGTGAGCGGCTGAATACGCAGGCCGAATCTGTTCCACATCAGATCGTCAGCGGAAAATTTCGGCAACGCCGCCAGCTTGACCTCGAACGCGCGCGGCTTCCCATCGCGCTCGGCGGCGAACTGAAGCATGTCGCCGGCTTTCTTGTGCAGGAAATGCCGCAACATCGGCAGCACGGCGGAGTATTTCACGTTGTCCACCGCCACGACCGCGTCGTTCACGGCCAGCCCAGCTTTCGCAGCGGGACTGTCGGCTTGCACGTCGGTGACGACAATCTTCCCCGCGTCGCGCTTGAATTGCAGTCCCAGCCACAGGCGCGCACGTTTTTCGGGCGAGAACCACATCACTAGCATGTTCGCCACGCGCTTGGCGGGTATGGCGAAACCGATTCCTTCCGCCTGCGAAAGGATCGCCATGTTGATCCCGACAAGCTGCGCCCGGGTGTTGATGAGCGGGCCGCCCGAATTGCCGGGATTGATCGCCGCATCCGTCTGCAAGATGTCCTCGAACGTCACTTCGCCGGCGTCGTACCGGCGGTTCTTGGCGCTGATGATGCCTTTGGTGACGGTGTGATCCAGCCCGAACGGGTTGCCGATGGCGACGACCGCCTCGCCGAGCAACGGTTCCTGATCGCTGGTAATCTCAACGTATGGCAGCGGTTTCTTGGCGTCGATCTTCAGCAGCACCAGATCGTTCTTCTCGTCGCCGCTGACGTACCGCGCTTCGTACTGCGAGCCGTCGCTCAACACGACGTTGATCTTGTCGGCGCGGCGGACGACGTGAAAGTTCGTCACGATCCAGCCGTCCTCATCCACAATGACGCCCGAACCAAGGCTCTGACTGGTTTCGCCCCCGGGCCGGCGCGGCTGCCCGAAGAATTGCCGCCAGAGATCCTCGAACGGATCCCGATACTCTCGCCGCACGAGATGTTCCGTGCTGATGTTGACGACGGCGGGCACGACCTTTTGCACGGCGAGCACGACGGGATCGCGCGCCGCGCTCGAATCGGATTCCTCTTCGGGAACCGCCGCCAAGGCCGGGGAAACGGCGAGCAGCGAAGAGAGAAGCACGTCAAAAAAACGAATTCGCACTTTCATGAACTGGGAGTATATTGCACGCCAGAGGCAGGAGGCAAGCAATGGCAGCAACCCGCTATGGCCAGTTGCGCAACGAGATCATGCGGCAGTCGTTCCCCAGCATCTTCGCGCCCGTCGTGCTGCGCGACGCCGACAGCAACTACGTTCCCATCCCGATCAGCGAGCGGCTTGCCCAGTGCATCTGGTACGACCAGCGGATCCAGACCGATCAACTCCGCACGACCGACGGCCGAGCGGTGCGTGTTGTCTTTCCCGGTTGGTGGAATCTCGAAGCCGGTCCCGATTTCCGCCACGCCACGGTGCAGGTCGGCGACGAACCCGAACGCACCGGCGACGTGGAAATCCATCTGCGCGCTGATGACTGGTCGCATCACGGCCACCAGCGCGACCCGCTGTACGACGGCGTGATCCTGCACGTCGTTCTCTGGGAACCCCACAGCGCAACGAGCGTCAAGACACGCGCCGGCGACGTTCTGCCGCAGCTTGTCCTCCAGCATCATCTCGCCGCTCAGCTCGAATCACTTTACGACGAGATCGACCTTGATGCATATCCCTACGGTGTCGGCCGTCATGGCAAGAGTTGCGCCCACATGGTGACCAATTTCTCCGAGGCTGCCATCGGCGCGCTGCTGGACGCCGCCGGGGACGAACGCTTTGCCATCAAGACCCGCAAGTTCTCGCGGCGGATTCATCGCGTCGGCGCAGACCAAGCTTTTTACGAAGGCTGGATGGAGGCGCTCGGCTACAAGACGAACAAGGCCGCTTTCCGCGCACTGGCACAACGTTTGCCTGTCGCGATGGTGGGGGCGGACTCCGTACACGACACGCGAGCCGGCCGCTGGGACGCCCTCGCCGCTCTCCTTTTTGGCGTCGCAAACTTTCTGCCGACTGCTGCGCCGACTGGGCGCGACGCTTCGAGCCGTCAATACGTCAAACGGCTCTGGGGTAAGTGGTGGAAACTGCGGCCCGATTTCGAGGAAAGAATCCTGCCCGTCACCGCTTGGAATCTTCACGGCATCCGGCCCGCCAATCACCCGCACCGGCGGCTCGGCGCAGCCGTCGCCTTGCTCAGGAAACACCGGAACTTCTTGGAGAAGGTCACGGGCGCAATCGAGAGCGACGGCGACCCTGCGAAGTTGTTCCTGCAAGTCCGCGATCCGTATTGGAGCCGTCACTTCACGCTTGGCGGCAAAACACAGCCGCGCGAAGTGGAACTCGTCGGCGAGAGCCGCGCCCAGGAGATCGCCGCCAACGTCGTGCTTCCCTTCGTCGCCGCGCTGGCGGAAAGCGAAGGCCACCGGCGGCTCCGTGGGAAAAGCGAAACGCGCTACACAGCACTCCGGTCCTCGCCGAGCAACAGCCTCCTGCGCCTGGCGGCCCACCAACTCTTCCACGGCAAGTCGCCGGGACTGCGATTCATCAACAGCACGCGTCGCCAGCAGGGTTTAATGCAAATCTTCCACGATTTCTGCCTCAACGACAAGTCCGCCTGTCAGCAATGCCAGTTTCCTGAACTCGTGAAACGGTGGAGCACCGCAGGCATGTTCCCTGTAGGATAGCCAATGTCCATCATGCACACCAGCACCTGCGGCGGCTCCGACGGTCGCCGCAGGTCCCTGTACAACGGCCAACCGCTTAAGTACCCTCGCACGGCCGACCGCCAATTCGCGCTCTACTCCATTGGTTGGAATGAACCGATGACGGCGGCGAGGCCGCACTGACTGATGACAAGCCTCCCCGACAAGATCAGAATCGCAGCGACTGGGTCCGGCGGTATCCGGCCCCGCAATAGAGATGCTCCGGAAAGCTTCGGTTTCTTTGTCACCTTTTCGTAGATTCGGGCCACAGATACGGTGACCATGAAAACCACTTTGGGAACCGAATCAGCCAGCGACGAGCAACTGGTGGAGTGGAGCCTGACGGGCGACCGCGAGGCGTTTGGAAGGATTGTCGAGCGGTACCAGTCTCTGGTTTGTTCAATCACCTACTGCGCGACCGGCAGCCTCACGCTAAGCGAAGACATTGCGCAAGAAACCTTCGTCACGGCCTGGCGGAAACTGGACGCGCTGAGTGACGCGGCGAGTCTGCGCGCCTGGCTGTGCGGAATCGCGCGCAATCTGGTGAACAATTATCTGCGGCGCGGACAACGCGAGCCGGCGCACGCCGCCGAGCCGCTGGAAACAATTCACGAACCGGCTTCGCCGGAACCGTCGCCGGCGGCGGAAGCCGTCAGCCGTGAGGAAGAGGCGATTCTTTGGCGCGCGCTGGAACGGATTCCCGACACCTATCGCGAACCGCTGATCTTGTTTTACCGCGAGCAGCAATCGGTGCAGCGCGTGGCGCAGGAGTTGGGCTTGAGCGAAGACGCAGTGAAGCAACGGTTGTCGCGCGGACGCACGATGTTGACCGAACAGGTCGCCGCGTTCGTGGAAGGCGCGCTGCGGCAGACGACGCCAGGTCGGGCATTCACGCTCGGCGTGCTTGCGGCGTTGCCGGTGCTGACGACTTCGGCGAAAGCAGTAGTCGTGGGCGCGACGGCGGCCAAGGGCAGCGCGGCGGCGAAGTCGGCCGGTCTGGTCGGACTGTTCAACGCAGTCTTCGCCCCCATTATAGGAGCTTTCGGCATCTACGTCGGGTACAAGATGGATACCGGTGACGCGCGTTCCCCGCAGCGACGTGAGTTCATCATCAAGGCTTATCGTGTCATGGTCGCGTGCATCGCGGTGTTCACGTTGGCTCTTCTCTCGTTGACGCTGGGGAGCTGGCACTTGGCCGAGTCGCACCCGATGCTCTTCGCCGGGCTGCTGATCGGACTGGGGATAGCTTACATCATCGTTATCGGGGTTCTCAATCTGTGGATGCGTCGGCGTCGGCGGGAGATCCGCGAGCAGGAAATCGCTGATAGCCGTCCAGCGCCGCTTCTCGTGCCACTGTTCGAGTATCGGAGCCAGCTCAGCCTGTTTGGCTGGCCGCTGGTTCACATCCGCATTCGCGGCGGTCTTGAGCGCGGGCCGGTCAAAGCCTGGATCGCGGCGGGTGACGCCGCCATCGGTGTGATCTTTGCATTCGGCGCGATGGCAATCGCACCGATCAGCTTCGGCGGCTTTGCCGTTGGTCTGGTGACGCTTGGTGGCTTCACCGTTGGACTCGTGCCGTTCGGTGGGTTCAGCCTCGGCCCGTGGGCGCTCGGCGCAATGGCAGTGGGCTGGCAGGCCTTTGGTGCCTGCGCCGTTGGCTGGTCGGCGGCGCAAGGAGCCATGGCTATCGCCCACGACTTTGCCATCGGCATCGTGGCCCTAGCGCGGCACGCCAACGATGCCGCCGCCGAGACGTTCATTCGGGACAACCGCTTCTTTCAGAGCGCGCTGGCTGTGATGCGCTATGTGCTGTGGCTAAATGTGCTGGGGCTGCCGGCGCTACTGGCGCTATGGTGGTGGTGGCGTGCGGTGCGCGCCCGCCGGCAAAAAAAGACGTAACGAGAGCTTGACAAAAGAGTTCGGCGCGCCTAATATTTCGACAGTCATCTAATTAGATAGATACTGTAATACCAATGGCGACGAACCAGGCTTTTAAGGCGCTCGCGGATCCCACCCGACGGGAGATCCTGCGCCTGCTGCGCAAACGCGAGATGTCGGCCGGAGAGCTGGCGGACCGGTTCGATATGACCAAGCCAACGATGTCGCATCACTTCGCGGTGCTGAAAGAGGCCGACCTGATTACCAGCCGGCGCGAGGCGCAGACGATTTGGTATTCACTGAACACAACGGTTCTGCAGGACGTGCTGGCCTGGGCGATTGACCTGGCTGGCACAAAGAAGAACGGAGGCAAATCATGAAAACAAGGTATTTTGAGATTTGTGGGGCACTGGTACTGGCGGCGCTGGTTGCCACGCTGATCGCCTGGCCGCATCTTCCCGAAAAAGTGCCCACCCACTGGAATGGCCATGGCCAGGTTGACGGGTATGGTTCCCGCGCCTCGCTCTTCTTGTGGCCGGGCATCACGGCGGCGATGCTGCTTCTGTTTGCCGTGCTGCCGTGGCTTTCACCAAGACACTTTGAGATCCTCACGTTCCAATCCACCTATCTCTATCTGATGCTCATCTTCGCTAGTGAACTGACCTACATCAACGCATTGAACCTGTGGGCTGCGCTGTCGGGGCACGTCAACATCGTCCGCGCAATGATCGGAGGCATCTCGCTGTTTTTCGCGCTGATGGGCAACGTGATGGGAAAAGTGCGGCGCAATTTCTACGTCGGCGTGCGCACGCCTTGGACGCTGGCCAACGAGCGCGTGTGGAACGCGACGCACCGCTTTGCCGCCAAGGCCATGGTGCTGGCAGGCGTGGCCGGATTGATCGTGGCTCTGGCAAGCGCGCAATTCTGGTTGTGGATCGGCATTATCTTGCTCGGCGGCTTGAGTCCGGTTCTGCATTCGTTGGTTTACTACAAACGGCTGGAGCGTAGCGGCCAGCTTGAGACTTGAATTGGCCCGCTGGCGGCGGGCGATAAAAGCGAAACGCCCAAAAGGGGTGCGATTTTCAGTAACCTTTCTCGGATTTTGCGTCTGGAAGAGCAGGAGAAGAATAGCAGTCTGAAAAAAGAGGGAGGCAGGTCATGAAGAAGAACATCTGGATCGTCGTGCTGCTCGCCTTATTGGCGGCGATGGCTGTGGCGGTGGTGAGACAGAACCGGCAAATCGCGGGCATGAAAGAGCAGTTGGCATTTGCCGCCGCGGAAAAGGCCCGGACACCCAAGGTACCGCCGGTTCCCGCACCGAAACGGGTGGCGGCGGAGCCGTTGCCGGAAGCCAAGCCGATTGAACCCGTAACAGCGCCGACATCGGTGCCAACCTCCGCACCGCCGCCCGATGCCCACGCCGGCACCAGCACCGGCACGGCGAGCAATTTCTTTTCCGGGCTGGCAGGGATGATGAAGAACCCGCAGATGAAAGAGATGGTCCGCGCCCAGCAGAAGATGATGATCGATCAGATGTACGGTTCCTTATCCAAGTATATGAACTTGTCCGCCGACCAACTGGACGCGCTCAAGAACCTGTTGTTGGAACGACAGATGGCGATGGTGGACGCGGGGCTTTCCGCGATGGGCGGTCCCGAAGCGGATCGGAAACAGGCCGCGGAGGACACGATGGCGATCAAGGCAGATTACGACCAGAAAATCAAAGATCTGCTCGGTCCGCAGGATTATCAGGTGTTCCAAGATTACGACAAGACCGTAGCCGAGCGGGTGCAGATGCAAATGTTCAAGAACTCGTTGCCCACCGACGCCGCGCTGACCGACCAGCAGGAGTACGATTTGATCTCAGCGATGTATGAGGAACGCAAGGCCATGCCAGTCTCGTCGCCGTTGAACAACCAGACTTCCGACCCGTCGCAGTTGACTGAAGAGAAGATCGACCAGGCTCTGAAGACGCTGGAGCAGTTGCAGCAGCGGTACACCAATCGGGCGGCGGCAATTCTCAGTCCGCAACAATTCCAGCAGTTTCAGCAATTCCTCAGCCAGCAGCAGGCCATGCAAACCATGAGTTTGAAGATGGCCGCCCAGATGTTCGGGAACAAACCCTCACAGCAACCACCTGCCGCCAACCAGAATCAGGCGCCTTGAGAATGGCGGCGCACCGACAGGCTCGCGCACGGGACGCGACCGGCGCCACCTGCAAGCGCCTCCCGCCTGGGCATGAACGCGCTGATCACCTGCACCCGATAATGTCTCCTCAGTGCGCAGCATACGGAAGAACGGCGCGAGGCTGCTGAGCCAATCCTTGGCCGGCACGGGGAGGGATGACCTCACGATGCTGGATCGATCTGTAGGCGGACAGGGGACCCAGAAATGGCACGTATGTTGGAACCGGCAGGTACATCATGTTCCCCCCTGCGGCAGGCTGAATGTAATTAGTGGTCGACACCAAGTCCCTCCAAGACATCGCGCTGTACTGGCCGCCGATGACACGGCTGCGCTTGCCGCGCTCTCCGTACATCGTGCGCGAGGTGGCCAGCGGGCGGCGCGGATGCCGCTGCAGCCGGGTTACGTCGATGAACTCAGTAGGAGTTACGCCGCGCTGTTGGCCGAACGAGTCAGTGCCAACCTCGCTTGGCACGGCGTGGACCTGCTCGGGTAGTGTGGCGAACCGACAAGAGCGCTGAGTGTCCCGAAGGCAGGGAGCGATTGCGACTGACGGCTTCGTCACCCGCGCTTCCTCATTTGCCTCTTGTGGGAAACGGTCCAGCTAGTTAGAAAGTGGCCGTGCGGACGGAAGAAGCTGCGGCACATCTCATAAATGGTGCGGCATGTGGCGGGCAACCCGAGGGGCGTGCCCGTCCTACGATGCTTTAGCCAAAAATTGTAGGGCGTGAATGCCCGGAGGGTTTCGCGCCACTCTTGCAAAGGGTTTATGAGATCGGTTTTAGTAAGCTCCGAGAATGGTTTAACCGCTGAAGAACCAATAAAACGGGGTTTCCAATCCAGAGCAACCAGCCGTACAATCTGGGAACCGACATGGGATACTACTTTGAAGATCATCTGAGCATGTTTGCGTGGGCGGGCCTGAGGGTGGAACGGACCCTCGACGGGATTGTCAGACGATACGTCGGGAACAATCCGCCCCACCCGGTGACTTTCCGGGCGTACAGCAAGAAGGGAATCCTGCAGGTCAAGGATTACCGCTATCATGCCGACTTCAACAAATTCTTCCCTGATGCCAAACCCGAGCAGTTCGTTTATGCGTGGGCCAAATACTGGGCCGACTCAGCAACGTCCTTAATGTTTGATGTGACCTGCTTCGGGCCGATGGTGGTTTACTGCAACGGGCAGGTGGCCTTTCAATCCAACATTTTTTTGGAACGCTACAGCGAGGCTAGGCACCGGGTCACCATCGCGCTACTGGCGGGTTGGAACCATTTCGTCATCCGCTATAAGAAAACGCGCGCCGGGTTTGGTGGCATCTTCGGATCCTGGCTCGGCAAACATCCGTACTGCCTGATGATGCCTACGCCGGAGAGGGAGGGACAGGAAGGTTGGTTGTTTACCGCACCGATGTCGGCCGAGTTGGCGAAGCTGCCCGGGCCCGGCACGAGCGAGAAAGACACCGGCATCGAGTGGTATCCCGAGCAGACGTGGGAGAAGACAAAACTGAGGACGGGTCAACTCCAACGCATTTACGGACTGGTGCCTAAGACGTTTGCCCTCGGCTGGGCCAAGGCGTCCTTCCTGCAGCCCGGTGCCGGCAAGTATGCGTTGAAGGGACATCATCACGGTCCCATCACGGTTTACATCAACGACGAGGAAGTGTTCAGTGCCCCATCGTCCGGCAAAGTCGCCGCTTCGACCATCGTGCCGTTCGGCAATCACGACGTGATGGTCAAGTGCGGCTGCGAAGGCTCCGACTGGGGGTTTGAGCTTTCGATTCAAGCCGGGAACGAACCTCTCTCTTTTAACAGCCCGTGCAACATCGCCGGCACGTCACAGGCGTGGATATATGTCGGCCCGTTCAAGCAGTCCGCGATACTTGATCTCAAGAAGTTGAAGGAGTTGCATAAGGTTGTCCGCTGGGCCAAGGGATACACGTACTGGCGATTAGACATGCCTGACACGTGGGTACGCATGTACAACGAGAATCCGCTGTACGGCCGATGGAACTATCCGCTCGGGGTCACGCTCTATGGCTTGCTGCACAGCGCGAAGGCGATCGATTCTAACGAAGTCCAGCAATACGTCGCTAACCACGTCCAGCTCTGCTGCGACACGTTCCAATACGCCTTGTGGGACAAGGAACAATACGGCGGCGCGACCGCGGTGCATCACCTTTTGTCCAGCATCGACAGCCTCGACGATTGCGGTTCGTTTGGCTCGTGCATGTTGGAGGTGGCCAAGCATTGCGAGATCAATGGCTTCAAGGAGATTGCGGACTATGTCGCTGATTACATCGCCAACAAACAGGCGCGGCTTCCCGACGGCGCGTTCTACCGGAAGATTCTCATGCACACCTTCCACGAGAACACGATGTGGGCCGACGATCTGTACATGAGCGTGCCCTTCCTTTGCCGATACTATCAACTGACCGGCGACCGCAAATACATCGACGATGCTGCACGGCAGTTCCTGGGTTTCAAGAAGCGCCTTTTCATTCCGGAACTGAAAATCATGTCGCACGTCTATGACTTCAACCGTCAAATGGCCACCGGCGTGCCTTGGGGTCGCGGCAATGGTTGGACAATCTTTTCGCTTTCCGAGTTGCTGGCGGTGCTTCCCGACAAACATCCCAAACGGCCCGCACTTCTGAAAATGTTCCGTCAACTGTGCGAAGGCTACCTCGCGTTGCAGGACGAGACCGGCATGTGGCATCAGGTGCTGACGCATCCCGATGCGTATCCCGAAACTTCCTGCACATCGATGTTCACCTGCGCCTTCGCGCGGGGCGTCCAATACGGCTGGCTCGAACAACCGGAACCTTACATCAAGGCGGTGTTCAAGGCGTGGGAAGCTCTCAACAAGACTTCCATCGACAAAGGCGGCAACGTGTATGGTGTCTGCCGTGGCTCCGAATTCTCTTTCACGCCGGAGTACTACAAGAAAGAACTGCCGTGGAACCTGAACGATACCCATGGCATCGGCATCGTGCTGCTGGCCGGAGTCGAAGTCCTCAAGCTGAAGAAGCATCTGCAATCGGAATCGAAGAGGACGGCGAACTGATGCGCATTGGCGTCCGCGCCCACGATTTTGGAAAACTGCCCGCCGACGAACTGGCCTGCAGGATCGCGGCCAAAGGACTGTCTTGCGTTCAACTGGCCGTGTCGAAAGCCATCGCTGGCCTCGACTTGAAACCGGGCGACATGAATCCCGGCCTAGCTTGGCATGTCGGTCAGGCGTTTCAGCGCCACGGTGTCCAAATCGCCGTGTTGGGATGCTACATCAATCCGATTCATCCCGACCCGCAGAGACGAGCCGAACTGCTCGGATTTTTCAAAGAGCACATTCGTTTCGCACGCGACTTTGGCTGCAACAGTGTGGGACTGGAGACTGGTTCGGTCAACGCCGATTATTCTCCCCACCCCAACAACCACGGCGAGTTGGCGTTTCACCGGATGCTCAAGAGTATCGCCGTGCTCGTTGAAGAAGCTGAGAAGTTCGGCGTAATCGTCTGCATCGAAGGCGTCACCTCGCACACCGTTTCCACCCCGGCCAAAATGCGGCGGGTCTTGGACACGATAAAGTCCAACAACCTCCAGGTGATTTTCGACCCGGTGAACCTGCTTTCCATCGATAACTATCGGGATCAGGATCGCGTGATGATGGAATCGTTTGACCTGTTCGGCGACAGAATCGCCGTCCTTCACGCCAAGGACTTCCGCGTCGAAGGCAACGCGCTCAAGCAAGTCCGCGCCGGTCAAGGCAACTACAACTACAGGCTGTTGTTGGAGACGATCAACAAGCGAAAGCCTTGCATCAGCATTCTCTTGGAAGAAGCCAGCGAAGACACCGCCGCCGAATGCGTGCAGTTCATCAACAGCATGACGGCACAATCGAATTGAAAGTCATGCTTTCGCTTGATCAAGGTCAACGGCGGTGAATCTGGGAATACATGGACGGAGAGATTCTGCATGGGCACCTTGCGGCTTTTTTCCTTTCAGTTTGCCAGGCTTGCCGCTACGAAAAGCAGGGTGAACGAAAGGCACCAACGATTCCAGTGAGCAAAGTCCCCTATCTCGATCTTAAAGCCCAGTACCGCAGCCTTCACGCCGAGATCATGGCGGCACTGGAAGCGGTCTGCGAATCGGCAGCGTTCACCCAAGGACCGCCGACGACCGTGTTCGAGAAGGAATTCGCGGCCTACTGCGGCGTGCGGCACTGCGTCACCGTCAACAGCGGCACCAGCGCATTGCATCTCGCCATGCATTGTCTAGACATCGGCCCCGGCGACGAAGTTATCACTACGCCGTTCACCTTCATCGCCACCGCGTGGGCGATCAGTTACGTTGGCGCCAAACCGGTGTTCGTCGACATCGAGCTGACCCGTCGCGCTCTCGACCCGGACAAGATCGAAGCAGCCATCACCCAGCGCACGAAAGCGATCATGCCCGTTCACCTGTACGGCATGCCGGCCGAGATGGATGCCATCGGTGCCATCGCCTCGCAGCACAACATTCCGGTTGTGGAAGACGCTGCGCAGGCTCACGGAGCGCGATTTAAGGGTAAACGCGTCGGCCAGTGGGGCCGGATCGCCTGCTTCAGTTTTTATCCGACGAAAAACCTCGGTGCCTACGGCGAAGGTGGAGCGTTGGTGACCGACGATGAGGTGATTGCGGCGCGCGCCCGTCGATTACGCGAGCACGCGCAGTCACAACGTTATCATCACGACGAGGTTGGGTACAACTACCGCATGGAGAGTTTTCAAGCAGCGATTCTCAGCATCAAACTGAAACACCTCGACGCATGGAATGGTGCGCGTGCCGCCATCGCCGAACGCTACAGCAAACTCTTGGCCGACACTTCGTATGTTTTGCCTGTTGTTCCTTCCGATTCCGATCCGGTGTGGCACTGTTACACAATTGAAGCGGACAACCGGTCTGCCGTCCGACGCGAACTCGCCGAGAACGGAATCGATAGCGGTATTTACTATCCACTGCCATTGCACCTGCAAGAGGTGTACGCCTCGCTCGGCAGCCAGCGGGGAGATTTCCCGATTACGGAGCGGCTGAGCGAACGGTGTCTCTCACTGCCGATCTACCCCGAACTAACTAACGAGCAGGTCCGTGCAGTCGTCTCCGCCTTGCGCGCCGCCGCGAAAGCTCAGTGAGTAAGACCACCGCCTGCGGCAATGTCCAGCGAGCATGTGTCGCTGTATCTTCTGGATCGAATTCGATGATATGCCGCGCTGGATCGGCATCGGTTGCAATTATTCACCTGGAAAAGTTTGCAGCGCGTCGAAGAGAACTCTCTCGGTATCCTTGATCGCATCTTCCACTTCGAGATTACGGGAATGGGCTTTCCGTTCCGGTCAACGGCCGCCATCGAAGCGCCCGCGCCTAATATGAAAACAACTTTGCCATCTCTGTCTTGGCTTTCCAAGAAACTGCGAATTTCCATAACGCTGGCGCTTTCGTCACAAATTTTACATAGAGTTGTGGTCGAGAAACCAGCCGGAATTCACACAGGCCTTTTGTTCGATACGGCCAGATGGGAATCGGTGTAATCGTTTCTGTTGATTTGATGGCGGTTTTGCGGTAGGAGAATTCACTCATTATGAGCACATCAGTTGCAGCGCCAGTGGCCAAACGGCAACGCATCAATCTGCGCCGACCGGATATCATGGAAGCCGTCCGGCAGCAGGTGGAGCAACATTACCGCAGCCAGATTGTCGAGAAATTGCGTCAGCGCGGCGGTGTTTTGGAAGCGGGCGGCCTGAAGATCCGTTTGGCCAAGGAATTCGGCTTCTGTTACGGCGTTGAGCGGGCGATCGACCTCGCTTACGCGGCTCGCAAGGTGTTCAAGGATCAACCGATCTACATTCTCGGCGAAATCATTCACAATCCCGAGGTCAACGATCAACTGCTGGCGATGGACGTCAAATTCCTTTCCGGCCCGAACAAGAGCGCTGACATCGATGACTTGGCGGATAATGACGTGGTGATCATTCCCGCGTTCGGCGCGCAAGTCGCCACGATGGAGAAGCTCAGGGCCAAAGGCTGTCAGCTTGTCGACACGACCTGCGGTGACGTGATGACGGTCTGGAAACGCGTCACACAAAACGCAAAAGAACAGTTCACTTCGATCATTCACGGCAAAGCCAAACACGAGGAAACCCTGGCGACCAGTTCGCGGGCGACGGCCAGCCAAGCGGGTCATTACGTGGTGGTCCTGAATCTCCAAGAAACTGATTACGTCTGCAATTACATCCGCAACGGCGGCAGCAAGGAGGAGTTCTTGAAGAAATTCCAAGGTGCGCACTCACCGGAATTCGATCCCGACCGCGATCTTGTGTCCATCGGCGTGGCGAATCAGACCACGATGTTGCGCAGCGAGACGGAGGAGATTCAGCGGCGGCTGTGTCAGGCGATGATTGACCGTTACGGCGTGGTGGAGATCGACAAACATTTCCGCATGTTCGACACCATTTGCGGTGCGACGCAGGAACGTCAGGACGCATTGATTCATCTGCTCGAAGAGCCGCTCGACCTGATGATCGTTGTCGGTGGCTACAATTCCAGCAACACAACGCATCTAGCCGAGATGAGCGAGCAGCGTGTGCCGTGCTACTTCATCAAGAACGCCGGTAAGATTCTTTCCGACAAAGCGATTTTGCATTTTAACCTGCACCGACAGGAGGAAGTTCTGACCGAGAACTGGCTGCCCGCGAACAACGTGTACGTCGGCATCACGGCGGGGGCATCCTGCCCGAATAATTTGATCGACGACACGGTGCGGCGCTTGTTCGCTTTGCGTGGGATCGATGCCGACGAGTTCATCGCCGCCACTGAACCACCCATCTCGTAGAAACGATTGGTAACTCCGACGGGGGCCGGAGATGAAATTCGCGCCGACAGACCAAACACTATGGAAAAAAGCTCATTGAAATTCCGTTCAGCACCGTTGGCCGACATTGAGTTGCCCAAGGAAGCCGATCGGCTGCGTGACCTGGCTTACAACCTGTGGTGGACGTGGAATCCACAGGCGCGCCGCATGTTCAGCCACATTCAGCCCGGCCTATGGGCCATGTACCGCAATCCGGTCGAACTGCTCATCAACATTGATCCACACCACTGGGAAACGCTTCTCGAAGATGACGTGTTTCTCACGATGTACCAGTCCGTGCTCCGCGAGTTCGACACGTACATGAGATCGGTCTCGACAAGCTGGTTTGCCAAGAATCATCCCAATTATCAGGGCGGTCCGTTCGTTTACTTCTCCACCGAGTTCGGCTTCCACGAATCGCTTCACACTTACTCCGGCGGCTTAGGCGTGCTCTCGGGCGACCACTGCAAATCGGCAAGCGACCTCGGCCTGCCTTTCATTGCAATCGGGCCACTCTACAAGAACGGCTACTTCGAACAGGAAGTCGAGCCTGACGGCCGCCAGCAACATTTTTATCCCGCGTACGATTTCTCGCGTCTGCCAATCACGCCGTTGCTCGGCGACGACGGACGCCAACTGACCGTCAGCGTCAAATTCCCTGACCGCAAGATTTACGTTCGCGTGTGGCTGACGCAGGTTGGCCGCGTGCCGGTGTTGCTGTTGGACACCGACACGACGAAAAACGAACCCGCTGATCGCCCCATCACGGGTCAACTCTACGTCAGCGGCCGTGAGATGCGGATCTGCCAGGAGATTGTCATCGGCATGGGTGGTGTCCAAGTGCTCCAAGCGCTTGGCATCGAGCCGTCCTCCTGGCACATGAACGAGGGGCATTGCGCGTTTCTGGTGTTTGAACGCATTCGTGCCTACGTCAAGCATGGCCTCAGCTTTGAGGACGCATGCAAGGAAATCACCAAGAGTTCCATTTTCACCACGCACACCCCGGTGCCGGCGGGCAATGAGGCGTTCGACATCGACCTGATCAAAAAATATTTCAAGGGTTTCTGCGAAGAGGTAGGGGTCCGGATGGACAAACTGATCGAGATGGGGCTTTCCAATCCTAGCAGCGGTCAGCAACCGTTCAGTCTCACGGTGCTCGCGCTGCACCTGTCCAGTTACAGCAATGGCGTAAGCCAGCTCCACGGCACCATCAGCAACGAAATGTGGCGGCACGTATTCAACCCCGACGCCGCGAGGCGGGGCAAGTCGCACGAGCAACCGATCAAAGCCATTACCAACGGCGTTCACACGCAGACCTGGCTTGGCTTTCAGATGAGCGAGTTGCTCGACCGCTATCTGACGCCTGCCTGGCGTGAAAACCTGATGGACGCAATGTTTTGGAAACGCGGCGTGGCCAACATCCCCGACAAGGAACTCTGGGATGTTCACAACCTGCAAAAGGAGAATCTGATCCGTTTCGCCCGCGGCCGCGTCCGCACGCAGTTGGCCCGCCACGGCAGTTCGCCGGACGAACTGCGCGCCGTCGATGAACTCCTCAACCCCGAAGCCCTTACCATCGGTTTTGCGCGCCGCTTCGCCACCTACAAACGGGCTGATCTTCTGTTCCGCGACTTCGACCGGCTCCGGGCCATCCTGAAAGACGCCGAGCGACCCGTCCAGATTCTTTTCGCGGGCAAGGCGCACCCCGCCGACAAACCGGGCCAGGAACTGATCCGCCGCATCTTCGAGATCTCGCGCCACAGCGACCTGATTGGCCACATTGTCTTTCTGGAGAACTACAATATGCGCCTCGCCCGCATGCTCGTGCAGGGCGTGGACGTCTGGTTGAATACGCCCCGTCGTCCGCACGAAGCCAGCGGCACCAGCGGCATGAAAGGGCCTGTCAACGGCTGCATCAATTTCTCCATTGCCGACGGCTGGTGGTGCGAGATCCAGAATCCCGACGCGGGCTGGACCATCGGCAACGGCCAGCAGCTCGACAATTCCGACGTGCAGGACCAACACGACAGCGAATCCCTCTACGAGCTTCTGGAGGACAAGATCGTTCCGATCTATTATCAGCGAAACGAAGAAGGTCTGCCGACGGGATGGATCAGGATGATGAAAGCCTCCATGGCGACTGTCACCCCGCGCTTCTCGACCGCCCGCATGGTGCGCGATTACGTCGAACAAGCCTATCTGCCCGCCGCCAAACGCGCCGGCGCCGTCACCGTTCCCGCCGAACAGTCGTGGTGAGGCTGTGCGGTTGGATGACCGATCACTTCGGCTGATTCCCGTCACCGACGTTGCTGAGCGGGTTCCTTCACGGGAGGATGAGCGGGAGCAATCCTTCGTTTCACGAAAGCGAGCACCACAGCCGCACGCGGAAACTCCAGAAAACACAGATTTGACTCCGCCGCCTCGCACACGTCTGGCGAGGTCTTTTACCGAATATTCACAACTACACCGGGACAAAGCTCAATCACCGAAGGAATCTCGCGCCATTCAGCGTCATCGCTGAAGTTATTCAGAAGCTACCGCCTGATGTCGGTGAGGCCTCTGAGGCGAACCAGCTTTGCGTGTTCACGAGCGAACCATTCAGCGTCAGGGGAGAACGAGGTGTTTGTGACAAGAAGACCCGCATTTATTGGCTGTCCTGCTATCGTTCCAGCGAACTCTCGCACCGTCGGCGATCCTACTTTATCCTTCGGGTCGCGGTGGTGCTTGACCTGTGCGGCGCCTAGGAAAGGGAATGCCGATTTTAACCGAGGCCAAAACAAGATGTCGACGCCTCCGTCCTTTCGATTCATCGCCCCCACACGCTTTGGTTCAAATCCCATCGCAGCGAGTCGATCGCAGATGAGTATTTCCAGTTCCTCCGGGCTGAGTTGATGAATCAACGAGGGATCCGACTGTAGCCGCTCCGACAGGATTCTCCCAATCCCGACCAGTTCTATGCGCAGAGGATTGAATAGGGGCAAATCCCATTGCTCCGCTGGTGGCAATTCAGTCTGGTCAGTCTGCGGAGGACTGCTCACGACTCGAACGACGGGAATGAGCTTGTGTCCTTCTTTGAGGATAATGATGCCGCTTCCAGTACCGTCCCAGATGGACGCGCGCCCAGACGGCGAACAGGCAGCCGCAGACGGTCATCAGGATGCCGGGATAGACAATCCAGTTGGCCCAGTCAAGTCCCGTAGAGAGGGCCATAAATGAGGAATCCACGGTGTCGACTGAACATCAGGAGGAACGCCAGGCCCAAGGGGATCGAATGCTGCAAGCGCCGCAGGCACCCTTCGGAGGACCGGGTGCGATGGGCAAACAGCGCGGCGATGAGCCAAAACAAGAAGAGCGCAATCCAATTCCAGTAATTGACCATCAAAGGCGTGACCGAGTTCATGATTGCATTCAGTATCTTCGGCACAAGGCCTTGGTCAAGGCATTCGCGACCTGAACACAGGGTGTGTGTCCGGCGTAGGCGGAGGGCGGAACACACCTCAACGCTCAACATCCAACGCTCAGAGGCGAACATCCAAAGGGAGAATTCAGGAGCCAGTAGTCAGTCTTCAGGAGAGGGGAGCGGAACGGCGGCAGGCGAGACGCGTACCCTACTATTTGAGGCTCGCGTCAAACCCCGGCGACGTACCGGGCGCGTTGTCCAAATGCGGTGGGGTGCAAAAGTGGCGACGAGGAGAGTGTGACCGCCTTCAGTTAGACAATCCCGTGGCGCATTTTGGCGGCGCGGACGCTGTTGCGCATCAGCATCGCAATCGTCATCGGGCCGACGCCGCCGGGCACGGGCGTGATCAGGGAAGCCTTTGCGCTCACCGACTCGAAATCGACATCGCCGACGAGCCGATAACCTTTCTCGGCAGTCTTGTCTTCGACGCGATTGATTCCCACGTCGATGACCACGGTGCCATCACGAACCATGTCGGCTTTCACGAATCGAGGTGAACCGATGGCCGCGATCAGGATGTCTGCGGACCGGCAAATCTCTGCCAGGTTTTTGCTGCGCGAGTGGCAGACGGTCACGGTGGCGTTGGCATCCGGAGCCTTTTGCGAGAGAATTAACGATACGGGACGGCCCACGATGCGGCTGCGGCCCAACACGACCACGTGCGCGCCTTCGATAGCGACGCCGCTTTGGATGAGAAGTTGGTGGACGCCAGCCGGCGTGCACGGGACGAACCCCGTTGGGTCGCCCAGCGCCAGTTTGCCGACATTGATCGGGTGGAAACCGTCCACGTCCTTGGACGGGTCGATTGCCGCGAAGACGGTTTCCTCGGAAATCTGCGGTGGCAACGGTGACTGGACAAGGATGCCGTGGATTTCTTTTTTGAAATTGAGATCGTCGATAATGCCCAGTAGTTCGCCTTGCTTGGCCGAGGCCGGCAGATCGATGCGCTCGGAGTGCAGGCCGAGACGCACGCACATCTTGTCCTTGGCCGCGACGTACGCGGCGCTGGCGGTATTGTCGCCGACAAGCACGACGGCCAGCCCCGGCGTCAGTTGGCGCTGCGCCTTGAGGCGAACGATCTCGTCAGCGGTCTCGTGATTGATCTGTTCGGCGATCGCTTTGCCGTCAATGAGTTTGGCGGCCATGCGACAATCTCACCACACCATGTCAATGCGTTCGACGGAAATGACGGGATACCGCTCGGTCTTGTGCCAGCGTTGATTGCCGAACACGCGCACGTGCTTGCCTTCGTAGCGGGCCAGATTTTTCTCCGTGGTATCCAGGTACGCCATGCGGTACGAACGCCCCCCGACATCTTCTGTCCTCAGCTCATACGAGGCGGGCGGATTGGTCTCGTCTTTCACGGGAGCCAGAATGCCGTCCTTCACGACGTATTGCATGTGGACTTCGTCTCCGGTCTTGGCGGACTCGATCCCCGGAGCCGGCGGCACGGGAGCGGCAGGTAAACTCACCGGAGGCGACACCACTTCAGGCGCGCTGGCCGCAGGAGCCGGCGCAGGCGCGGCAACATCCACAAACTCAGCCGCAATCCATCCTGTGCAATGCGCTGTGGGCTTGATCTGTGTCCATTCGCCCGCAGCCTTCATGACCTCGACCTTTTCGCCCTTGGTGAGCTTGCCGACGATGTCGTGGTTGGCGTTCGGGCCGCAACGAACGTTGACGGCGTCGGCGGTGCTGACGTCTTCCCTGATGAACTTGGCGGACACGTAGCACTTGCCGCTCGACGGCAAGGCGATGTGCAGCCAAGTGCCTTTGCGGTCAAGCACGTCGAAGCTGTCGCCCTTTTTGACCTGGGCGACGATTTCGGAGTTCTTGTCGGCGCGCGAACGTACGTTGACGCGGTCCTTCAACACCGTGCCGCGTCCGCTGCTACTGACAGGCGGAGCGGCCTGCGCAAGCATGGAGTCGGCGCGCGCGCTGTCGGTCGCGACCAGCGCAGCGCACGCCAACAGAATGCCAAGGATTGCCAGCCTACGAGAATTGCATGAGCTTGTAAATTTCTTCATGTGTCAGATACCTCCATTGTCCTGTTTTCAAATCCCCCAAAGTGACCGAATGAACCGCCAGCCGCGTCAGCCGCACAACGGGATGGCCGACGGTTGCCAGCATCCGACGTATCTGGCGTTTCTTTCCTTCGCGGATAACCAACCGCAGCTCGGTGGTCTCGTCGCGGAAACGCACCTGAAACACTTTTTCGGCGCGCAACGCCTGTCCTTCGCTGTGAACCCCATCGAGCAATCGCGCGATCTGCCCGTTTTTCAGTTCCCCTTCGACTTCGACCAGATACGTCTTGGGCATTTTGTAGCGGGGATGCGTGAGCCGCAAGCTAAAATTGCCGTCGTTTGTCAGGAACAACAGCCCCTCCGTGTCCTGGTCGAGGCGGCCGACCGTATAAAGCCGCGGCAGCGATCGGGGCAGCAAATCAAGCACCCGTTTGCGTCCGCGCGTGTCGCGGTTGGTGCAGAGAACGCCGGCGGGTTTGTTCAGTGCGATGTATATCTTGTGTTGCGGTGCGATGGGTTTCAAGCCGAGCGTGACGCGATCCGCCTCGGAATCGATTTTTGTGCCGAGCGCGGTGACACGCTGGCCGTTGACGGTAATCTTGCCTTCTTGGATGAGTTGCTCGCAATGCCGCCGCGAGCCGACGCCCGCCTCCGCCAGGAACTTTTGCAGGCGAACGAGCATTGGCCGCGATTATTCGGGCTTGGTCTTGGGCAGGCCGAACACGCGCTGGCCTGCCTTCCAGCGTCCCTGCTTCTTCAGGAGCTCGACGCGCTCGAACCGCTTGAGAACGTTGCGCCGCGCTTGGATTTTGTTCGCCGACTTCAAACTCGAATGCTGTGACATGATGAGACCTACGGTTGTTTGGGTTGCGCCTGATTTGAGTTTTTCAGTTTGTGCAACTTCTCCGTCGCTTCTTTTTGAAACTCCAGATTCTTACCAGAAGCGAGGTATTTTTCAAAACCTTTTATCGCTTCGCCGGGATTGGAATCTTCGTAAAGCAAGCCGAGCTTGTAGTGCACCAGCGCGTAATCGGGCCGCAATTCCAGCGCCTTGCGATAGGCTTGTGCGGCCTTGTCGGTGTCTTTGAGTTGGCGGTAAGCGTCGCCCATGCCGCTGTAGGGCAGCGCGTATTTCTCGTTTTTCTCGACGGCTTTCTTGTAGTGGACGAGCGCCAAATCAGGCCGCTTCTCCGCGAGGTAAACGTCGCCCATCGCGTTGTTGTAATAAGGTATGGACGGATCATCATCGAGCGCCTTCTGCAGCAGGATCTTGGCATCCTTGACCCGTCCGCGCGCCAGATACAGGCATCCCAAACTGTAGCAGGCATCTCCGTTCGGACGTCCCGCTTGCTCTTCAATTTGGACGAACGCCTCCAAATGCTTCTGCGCGTCGTCCAGTTTGCCCTGTTCTTCCAGCAGCACGCCGAGATTATTCTGAGCGCGACCGAATTTCGGGTTGATCGCCAGCGCCTTTTCGTAGGCCGCCTGCGCCTCGGCCTTCTGGCCGCTCACATCGTCGAGCACGCCCAACTGCGTCCACACGTCCGCGTCGCCAAGCTTGATCTCCAGATAGCGCTTGTACGTCTCAATCGCCTCATCTCTTTGGTTTAACTTCTCGCACGCGATGGCCAGATTGTAGAGGGCATCGAGATGGCGAGGAAAAGCCTTGAGAGCCTTTTGGTATTCGGCTTTCGCGCGCGGAAGCGAGCCGTTCTTCTCAAACTGATTACCCCGTTCGACGAACTTGTCAGCTTCGGCGACCGCGTGTTTGTCCCTCTCGCTCAACTCCTCTGCCGCATTCAAGGTGCCGAACGCCAGAATCAAACCCAGCACGATGCTCCCTGTCTTCATAATTCTTGTCATCCTTTGCTCCCCAGTTTCTCCAGCGCTTGTTTTGCCGCCTTCGCCACCGCGCCATCCGGGAATTCGCGAATCAACTTCTCCAGCGCCGCCCGTCCTTGCTCTTTTTGTCCGAGCGCCAACTGACTCAAACCCAGACAATACAGCGCCTTATCTTTGTCCTTGAAACCCGGCCAGCGTTCAACCAAACGCTTGAAACTGTACACCGCCTGCCCGTACTGCCCACGTTTGCCAAGGGCAAACCCCAACGCAAACATCGCGTTATCCGTGTAGCCGTACCGATTCTTCCCGTCGTGCTCGATCACGTTCCGTAAATGCGGCTCGGCCAAGTCCTCGCGGCCTTCTTCCAAGTACGTCTCCGCCACTTTCCAGTTGGCCTGCACGTTCGCAGGATCCTGCAACGCCAACCGCCGCGCCTCCAAGAACGTCAGCTTGCTGCGCCGCGCCTCGGAGAGTTTGCTCAAAAGAACGGACTTGTCCACCAATCCCGTCACGCGCGACCTCTCGTTGCCCTCGCCGTCCAGCAGCAGAATCGTCGGCGCGCCACGCACGTCGAACTTCTGCGCCGAATCCGCGTCCTTCACCGCGTTTACGCGCACGCAAACAAATTTCTCCGCCTCATCGAGCACCGCCCGATCCGTCAACAACCCTTCGTCCATTTTCTCGCAGAACTCTGAGCCGCGCGCGAAAAAATACGCCAGCACGGGTTTGTTCATTTCGCGCGCCTGTTTCAACGCCTCGGGCAAAGGCCGTACCCAGTGGATGCTCAATTGCAGCTTCGCCACCGCGTCCTTTGCCGCTTCCTTGACCGAGTCCGACGAGTCCACCTTGGCGATTTCCTCCAACCACGGAATCGCTTCCACGCGTCCGCTCTGCCCAAGCGCCAGGGCCGCCGACCAGCGCACCGTCGAGTCCTCGTCCGTCAACCGCATCCGCGCTCGTTCCAAATCCTCGTCCGCATCGCTGATCTGCAACAAAGCAACGACTGCCATTTGACGCAGCTCGGGATTCTTCGACTCCAACATCTCGCGAAACTGCTTCTCAACTCGCGCTCCGCCGACCAGCGTCAGCTTCTCCGCCGCGTCCGCGCGCTCCTCGTCATTCGTGCTGCCAATTTGCCTGACGAGATCGTCGATGCGGTCCGCGCGTGCCACCGACGCGCTCAACACCAGAAGAGTAATGATCGCCAGTTTCTTCACCGATTTCCCAATCCAGTTCAAATAGTTTCGTTCCCCGCGCACGATCGGCAAAAAAATCACTTCGGGAACCTCGTAACTGTGTGCGGCCTTGATCGCGCGCGTCACCGCGCCAGTCTGTGCCTGTGTCGTTTTGATCAACAGAAAACACTCCTTGGATCTTTCCAGCTTCCCCTGCCACCAGTAATGAGACTCGGCACCGTCCAAAATGTTCACGCACGCCGCCAGTTTCTTTGCCAAAACCACCCGTGCCAACTTGCGCGCCTCCGCGCGTGACGAACACGTCACCATGCCCATGACGTACCGACTCATGTTTTCGCGCCTATCCGTTGTAGGCCACATCCCCTGACGTGGCGCGAGATAGGACCGCCGCGCGAGAGCACGGGGCCTACATCATCAACTATGTCGATGACTTCCACCAGCCGATCGATAACAAACTCCGCCTCCCGTGCCCAATCGGGAACGCCACTGCCGCTGATCAAAACGGCGGACGGCGTGCCGGCGTTCCGGGCGCAGTGCACGTCCCACTTGTAGTCGCCGACCATCAGCAACTCCTGCGGATTTGCCTTCCAGCGCCTGGCAATCCACCAGATCGGCTCGGGCGATGGCTTGTGCGGGCCGTCCTCGCGCGTGATGGTCACGTCGAATTTCAGTTTCAGCTTGCGGCAAACCGCATCCGTGGACCGGCGCGAGTTGCGAGCCAACAGCGCAGTCGGAATCCCTTGCCTAGCCAGCGCATTCAACAGCGCGCGCACCCCGCGGTTCAGCTTCGCGTTTGCGACGCCTCCCTCCTCGAACCGCATCAGCAGTGTGTGTATGTGCTCGTATTCCGCGCCCGTCACCGCCCGCAGGTAATCCAAAATATCCACGTCGTCAGCGATTCCGGCCTGTTCCTTGATCCCGACAAAATCGAGATTCGGCGCCGTGATCGTGCCGTCCATGTCGAAGATGATGCCTTTGATTGCCATAGGATTCGGGCGGTCATTAACGCACATTCCACCGCAAAATCAATGCGGGAATGAGGCATGCCTCTCTGCAAATGGAGACACCACGCCATTGACTGCCGGGAAGCGCGGGCCTAATCTTGGTCGCGTTGGTTTCGATCATGAAACCCAAGATCATCATCTGCCTCGCACTCGTTCTGGGCGGCGTTTTATTCGGTCGTTCCACTACTGCCCAGAGTCCCGCCAAATCGGCGCAATGGCGCGGCTTTCCCGTTCTTCCACCGATTGCGGATGCTGACCCATCTGTTCGCCATCCTGTTTCCGTTCGGGTTCCCATGCGGTTGGATATTCAGCGAACGGAGGATTCATTGGCGATCAGGTTCGCCTCGTTTCAATCGACGAATTTGTCCGTCGGCAGCAATATGGTCACCGGGATTCAGTGCGAGAACAAGATCTACCGCAGTGACGAGCTTCCGCCCTCGGGCGGCCTTGGCGTGCAGGGCGGGCTTGAGGGCGGGCTTGATATGGAGTCGCACCTCGACTCCTACAATTATGTATTTACCCGCAGTCGAGACAAGATGCCACAGCCCGGAGAGCAATATGTCGTCGAATACCGGTTGACAATTTTCGAGACGGACATCCCGGCGCAGCACATGTGGTCGCCGCAGAGCGGGAAGCAGTACAGGGTGTTATGGACGAAAACGTTCAGAGAGACGGTAAAATGAATGCGGTGCGCAACCCGTAGACGGAGACGATGTTCTTTCGGTGTTTGAGTTTGCTGTTGAGTCGTTGGCCATTGTGTGTCACGATAGAGTGTGGTTTAGTTAGGAGTTTACGCGTCGCCATGAAGCGATCACTATCAGGCCTTGCTCGCACTGCTTTCCTCGTGCTGCTCTTCATGCCCTGTCTTCTCTGAGGTGGCACCAACACTGCGGAAGCGACGGCAAAAACCAACGTCTGGGGGACAGCGACCCACTTGTACACCGACAAAGAGGCCGAAGCGTTCCGGTCCAGATTGCCGATGCTCACCTACCTAACCACGGTTGAGAGCGCATGCGAGAAACTCGGTATCGAGGTACGATGGTTGCCGGATCTGGGAGTCGGTTTTGTTACGGGTTATGTCATGGACTGTCCTGCACGGTTAAGCGAGCACTACTGGATTGATTTTGCGAGTCATGTCTACTGGGACTTTGGGGTAACAAACTCCACGGTCACGAACTCTACGGTGTGGGGTTCCGGTGTTTTCAGTGTAAGAATCTATAGGCGGGAATGAAGCCGTCAGCATCAGCGCAAGGTCGTGCCGTCGAAATGGCGATTGTCGCCACTGTGCTGTTGGTGTTTGCTGCGGTCGCAAGATCGAGCCAAGCTGGTGCCAACGGCATTCATGTCGCTTTCTCTGCACGAAAAAGCCAATTCATGCTCGGAGAGCCGATCATTATCGACTGCCAAATCACGAACTCCAGTCAGACTGTTTTTGAGTTCATGGTGTTTGACGCACCAATGGTGACTTCGGGTGCCTTTTCATTCGAGGCAGTTCCCGGAAAGGGCACTTTCCGTACCCCAAATACAGAGATTCACGACTTTGATGAGCGTTATCCTGATTCGATTGTGGTGTACCGCGCGCCGAGGCTGCTATCTGGAGACCCACTTACGGAGGCGATCTTGTTAAACTGGTGGCTGACTCCGGAAGAGTTGGGACACCACGAGGTACAATGTTCATTGAAGAGCGTCGCGGGAACATTTACGCAGATTGTCTCATTTGAATCGGTCCCAACTGATCCGGCAAAGCTTTGCGCATGGGTGAGAGCGGCTGTTAGTTCTGTCCAAGACAAGCCTGAAAGCGTATTGAAAGGAGATGTGCTCGATCAAGCGATTGGTTTCGTGGGGTCACCGGCAGCAATCCCCGAATTGCGGCGGGCAGCAGAACAAGGAATATACACGGCCGTCGAAGCCCTGAAGAGGATTGGAGGCGACGAAGCCACGAAGACCTTGGTGGAATTGTCCAAGAATGCGGATACAAACTTGGCGGCGCGCGCCCTGTGGTTCCTGGGCAAAGGAGGAGGTTGGTGACCGAGCAACGCGACGGATGGGCGGCTATGAACGTCACAAGAACAATCGGCGCAGTTATTTCAACAGCCCTTTTATTTATGGTCGGTTGTGCTTCACATCCGAAGCAGTACGATAATTCTGTTGTTGAAATTGCGTATTACAAGGATTCAGACGAAGCCATCGCTGGGCTGGCATTCCGCACTTTGCGCCAGCATGGTATCGAGACCGTTATTAGTGTTGGTAATGCCGGATGGGGAAACGTTTTTGTTCCTTCGAGCCAAGCGGTGCGGGCACGTAAGATTTTGCGCGAGATGTTATCCGGATTGGGTTCCAAAGCGAAGTCATTCCGAGTCTTTGACCAGGTCTTCTACCACAATGTGCAATACGACTTCACGTTTTTCCTGCCAGCCATTTGGCAGGGGTATTCGGTGCTGGTTCAACAATGGGAGGGGCGAACGTATTTGGCTGCTGCGGACAAAGTAGTGGTGACGGAACACGGCCCGGTGATTGTCCTCCGGCATCCGCAGTGGAAGGCCGGCGACCACTACCAAGACATCCCCATTGAAGTGTTTACCCGCAGCCAATGGGAGGCCTACCACCAAGGCAGATTCTCCATTGGCGCCGGTGGCATTGAAGAGGAAATCGGGCACAATCCCAAATACGTGTTTGCGACATCGAGCCGCTTCAATGCCGACGACACCGTCAAAGGGTGGAAAGAAGCCGATGACATCGTCGAGCGGAACCGGGCTGCCAACGCGCCGCATTTGCACCCAATATAGGGCAGTTGGGTTTCGGGTGATGAAGGATTTGCTGGACTATGAGATCACAGTTTACCAAACGGGCTAACAAGGCGAGCGCAGTGGACGGCGGAATTCCGCTTCTACTCCATATAGATCGCGCTCCGCTCGCCGCCACTGACTCACGTCGTTCGATATGACTGCAAACGTGCATTTCCTTAAGGGCTTGGTGGTTGTATGCTGCTTATGGCACATCGCCTCGTGCAACGCCAGAGACACAGCCCTTTACTCTGACGATTTCCGCGACCACTATCCCACCCGCGGCCGGAGATTCGAAATGAGCCGGTACCAGTTAGAAACCCCAGTCGTCGCGTGGGACGACCGCCACGAGAAAAAGATAACCGTCTTGCGGACGCGAGGGGATAAATACGGATACGAGCAGCAGAAGTGCGTCATCACCATTGAGGGACAGGGGTTCAAGCGACCCAGATTTCTCTCAGTCGTTGGATTTCGCAGCGTAGAAACCTCTTGGGTCACCGGCAAACTCGTCCTGCTCAAGCTCGACATCGGACATGTGGCCGGCGTGGACGCGGTTTATGACGCCGAGAAAGACAAGCTTGTTTACTGCGAGTCGGTCTCGTACGTCGTCGATATCGAACCAGGCGGTTCAGCGGACGGAAGCCAGACGTTTCGCTCGGTGACGAATAGTGTATCAGGGGCGGCTCGCTCCCCCCACTGACCGTCATGTTACTTGCAATCCCGATTCGGCAGCAAAAAGAGGGGGCTCCATGAAACGAGTTGTGGTTCCATTCCTCCTCGCAGTTTTGTTGTCGGCGGCATCGGCAACCGAGAGAGTTGCGCACAGATATCAGATGCCCCATCCGTGGAGCAGCTTTCTCAACATGTGACGACGCTGCGACCGGGAGAAAGCGTTCAATTGCCTTTTGAGATTTGGGTCGGAACCAATGCAAACTTGCGAGTTGACGCTCATTATGATGCCGGAATGCGGAACGACGCCGGATTCGATAAGCGCAAGATCTGTCGCGGATCCATTGAGGTACGACCACTCACCCTTCGATTCGAGAAATGACACGACCACGATACGCGGTTATCAACGCTGTTAGCCGTCCCTGCGTTCCGTCTGTGTGAACAGAAAATGAGAACGAAGTTACTTATTCCTCTGGCAGTCGGTTGCGGCATGCTGTCGTGCGGGGCTTTCGCTGGTGAGCATGTCAACGTAGCAGACATCAAGATTACATTTGCCAACCCGCCCGTCCCACCGCCGCCGGATGCGGGCAGTCTTCCGCGTGAGGCGCTTTATCCACCTGACATGGACTCCAAAGAACACGGTCCGTTCACCAATGTCGTGGCGGTGGTCAGAACCAACGTGGTCGTCACTTGGCTCGGCTCGAAAGAACACGGCGCGTTTACCAATGTCGTGGCGAGTCGCATTTCTGCCGTGACCGTGACATGGGCAGATCCCAAGCGTTTCAAAACCGAAAAACAGACTGAGGATTTCTTAAGAGAGTTGTTGAGCAGCACGAATACTCAAACATGGACGTATCACATCTGGTCGTATGGCGATGGCATTCCGAGCGTGCTTGCCGCAGTTGAACATACAGCCGGGAAACAGGGCAAATGGGTGATATGGTGTTCACCGAATCTCTATTGGGCGTATCAAGATCAAAACGGTAAATGGTGGTGGGGTATGTGGGATGTTCTAAAGGCTCCAAGGCCAAAGAGTATGGAGGCCTCGCATTCGGCACCGCCGTCCGAGTCCGACTGGCGCGATTTGGAGTCACGCTGTCGGGCCTACCACTTGGAGCATCATCGGGAAGACGAGCAAGCCGCGGGGGTTCTGGGCCAAGTCGAGCTTATGGATTATACCACGTCCGTTGTGCAGGCACTAGCCGGAGAGGCGCTGGTTAAAGTCGAAATCGTGGCCCAGAAGAGTCTGCTCGCGAAGGGGCTCGCGACTTTGAGCTACCTTCTACCGGGGTGCTTGTGTTGGCAGGAACGCTGGTCTCTGACGAAGGATGGCTGGGTCTTTGTCGAGTGCGTCGACCGACGGGGCGGCGGAGTTCTGTATACTGACGGAGTTCTGGATACTGATTGAGGTGACCGTGCCCATCCACGGCGCGGGTGGATCCGCGCCCTCCAAACCTCTACAGTGCTGCCTTAACTTGGAGGGCTCGGCTCCAGACGAGCAGCGCCACAGATTTCTCCACACCACGGCGGCTTACGACCAATCACCACGTGTACCGCACGGTGTAAGTGATGACCTGCTCGCCGTCCTTGGCCACAGTGACCGGGAAGTGGATCGTGTTGGAATCGTACTTCGTCCACTTGTGGCTGGACTCGGTGATCTCCCAGTTGTTCCAACGGTAGAGCGTCTCCTTGACGAGGACATCGGCGGCTTCGTCCTTGTGGTTGCGGACGCGGATCTCGAAGCTCTCGGTCATGACATGGCCGCTGCTGTCCACGTGAAAATCCGTCCGCTTGCGTTCGCCGACGATGTCGAATGCGTCGCCGATGTGCAGCCGCACGGTCTCGTCCTTGGGCGTGTGATCGATCTGGTCTTCGCCGATGAACTCCAGGGAGGCATCAGCGGGATCGCGTTTGTAGAGGCGCACCTTGCCCTTGGGCAACGCCATGCCCATGTGATTGTCCTGCGAGTTCTCCACCTCGATGATGACGTTGACCTTCTTGTTGCCCTGCTCGCTGCCGTAGCCCACGTCGGTGACGAGTCCGCCGCACCAGCGGTACTGCGGCGCGCCTTCGTAGAGAAACACCTTTTTCACGGGCACGTCGGCGGCCTTGAGCAATTCGATCTGCTTGGTCTGGTTGTCGGCAACGGTCGTGGGACGGCCCAATGTGTAGAGGTGGTACTCGAAGAACGCTTTCTCTTGAAAGCCGGCCCCCGATTCGTCAGCTACCATCGCGCGTCTCGCCATCCCGGCTATTACCATGGGCTGAGGCGGTTGCACACGGCGGACGTCGCCCGCGATGAGTTTGAGTTTGGCGTCCTTGTAGGTCGCGCCGGACTGGTTGTTGAGGGTGACCCAGCCGCTGAGATCGAGACGGGTGTCTTCGCTGTTGAGCACAGCGTTGTAATCGGACTGCCAGTTGATGCCGGCGGTTTGGTAGGCGACTTCGATGAGTTGGTCGCCGACTTTCTCGGTCGCCAGTTTCCACACGAGCGTGGGTTTTGTGATTAATCCGTCGGGCAGCGCGCTGAACTGGATGTCTTTGACGTTGTCGCCGCGCTGAACCATTGCGAGGTCGCCTTTATCACCGTACTGGCGGATGACGAGTTGGTTGCCGTCGAAGCTGAGCAGGTTGCCGGAGTACCGCGAGCCGTCCTTGGTCAGCACGGTGATCGGTTTGTCGATGTATTTCTGCAACAGCTTGTCGGCAGACACGAGGTCGTACTCGTAGTTCTGCTCCAACACGGTCGCGGCGGGGTCTGTGAGCGACTTGAAACTGACGCTGGTCCCGTCGATCTGCGCGGCTACATCGGTGAACCGGACCGTGCCGAGCTTCTCGGCGACATTGACTTTGCGCCGCTCGCGGACGACGCCAAAGTTCTGGTTGTAAATGGTGAGCGCAACGCCTTCGTCCTGTTTTTGGGTTGGCGCGGCGGCAGGCCTCTCGGCGGGAAAGCCCGTGTGGGTTAAGAGAATTGCGGTGAGAATTGCGGAAAGTTTATGTCCGTTGTTCATGGTTTGTCCCCTGTGTTGAGTGTCGGACACCGAATGCCTACCAAAGTTCCGCGCGTTACGCAATCGTTTCGGCGGAGCTTTCAAATCGCCGGGGATCACTTATACTTTGATGAGGCCGATGGTTTCTTCCAGATGCAGCGTCACGCTCGCCGGCGCGCGCAAGGCCGTGGAAGAATTGGAGCTTGATGAAAAGTCACTCGCACGTGGTTCGCGGACGCGGTGCCGCGGGGAACCCGCCCAACCGCTTCGAATCCGTCTCCTACGAGCGCGATCCCGAATCGGTCGAGGAAGAAGCGCCGTCACCCCGGACAAAGTTTCTCAGAGATCTGTCGCAATCCATCATCACCTTCAACGACAGTCCCGATGTCGGTTTCTCCGCGAGCGTTAATCCGTATCGCGGCTGCGAGCACGGCTGCATCTATTGTTACGCCCGGCCCTATCACGAGTATCTCGGCATGTCGGCGGGTCTGGATTTCGAGACGAAGATTCTCGTGAAAGAAAACGCTCCGGAGTTGTTGCGCCGCGAGCTGTCCTCGAAACGCTGGAAGCCGCAGGTGTTGGTGATGAGCGGCGTGACCGATCCCTACCAACCCATCGAACGCAAACTCCGGATCACGCGCCGCTGTTTGGAAGTGCTGGCCGAATTCCGCAATCCCGTCGTCATCATCACGAAGAACTACCTCGTCACCCGCGACATCGACCTGCTGACAACACTCGCCAAGCATCAGGCCGCAGCCGTCTTCTTTTCCGTGACAACCTTGGACGCGGACCTCGCGCGCATCATGGAACCACGAACGGCGCAACCGAAACGACGGCTGGAAGCGATCCGAGCTTTGTCGCGCGCCGACATTCCGGTCGGAGTAATGGTTGCGCCGGTCATTCCCGGCCTTACGGACCACGAGTTGCCGTCGATCATCGCCCTGGCCGCGAACGCCGGCGCGCAATTCGCCTGCTTCGTTCCGGTGCGGTTGCCGTACGCGGTCGCACAGCTTTTTGAAGAATGGCTGACGCAACACATGCCCGACCCCAAGGAGAAGGTGCTTGCCGCCATCCGCGCGATTCGCGGCGGCAAACTCAACGACTCGAATTTCGGCTCCCGCATGCGCGGGAAAGGGATCTTCTACAAACAACTCTCCGCGTTCTTCCACGCTGCCTGCCGCAAAGCGGGCATCGACAAATCCGAGCCGACACTCTCCGCCGCGGCATTCCGTCGGCCCGCAGGGGCTCAACGGTTGTTGTTTGAGTAGCACGCCGTGCGGGAACCGAACTTCGCCGTCGGCGCGGTGCTTCGCACTTGACGCGATACTGGACGGCAAGGCTCCTGCCGAGCCGCTTTCTCTCTCGCCAACCGCCGCTCGCTGAGAGGTTCGCCCTCCAAATGAATCTCAGCGGCACACCAGCAGGCAAGTAGATGTCATTAACGGGAACGGTTGGGTAGATGGTGAGCCACCCTCACGGGTGCGGAAGTTGGAAGCGTTTTCAACCAAGACCTGGGGCGTTCTGCGGGCTTGGAGCAAG